>Ga0187893_10001230_pt1 | contig 63114 bp, 57 predicted proteins | sample MA1701074metaG_FD_139574 | JGI IMG/M metagenome (GOLD analysis project Ga0187893, IMG submission 139574) | White microbial mat communities from a basaltic lava cave in the Kipuka Kanohina Cave System on the Island of Hawaii, USA - MA170107-4 metaG ... | reverse complement strand
GGAGACGGCGCACGAAATGCGGGAATGGGGAGACGACCGTCCAACATGACCAGAGTCCGTCGTCCGCGCGTATCTTTCATCCGACCATCTGCGGAGCCGTCATGGTCGGCGTAACCAACCAATCCACCGGGTTGCGGCACGTCGTCTTCCTCGAGCGCGCCGTCCACGATGCCGGCGCGATGCCGGCAGGCTTTGGGAAGGCGTCGTTCCTGGTGTTGCGACTGGTCGATCTCGTCAGCGCCACCGAGCGACGCGCGACGGGAAGCGAGCTGTTCGGGTATCAGGCGGCCGCGACCGGTCGCTACTGCCGCGAGCACCTGGAGCCCAGCCCGTCCTCGGATCTGCTGGTCGATCTGGTGCGCGTCGCCACGTACGCTCACCGCCGTGAAGATCCGGGCCTGCTGGCACCCCCGATGATCGCTCTGGCGCGGGGCCTGGAAGACACGGCCTGCTACGAGGAGGCGCTGGACGTCTTGGCTACCCTCGAGCGCGTCGCCGGCGCGCTATTGCGGCCCGCTGATGCGGTAACCGCGACGCTCCGGATTGCCCGCCTGGAGCGGGAGCTGGGCCGATTCGACCAGGCGGAGCAAAGGTATGTGCGCGCGAGCGAGTGGGCGACGGCGTCCGGCAACACGGACGCGCATTTGCGGAGTCGGCTGGGCCGGGCCAACGTGCTGCGGCTGCGCGGCAACCTCACGGCCGCCCAACTCGAAACCGAATCGGCGTTGACCGACGCGCGACATGCCGATATACGGGACATGGAAGCGGAAGCCGAGCACGATCTGGCCATCGTCCTCGGCACGCGCGGGGAGCTGCACGAGGCGGTCCCGCACTTTTGGCGGGCGTTCGAGCTTCACGGCGATGGTCCGCTTGCGTCACATGCTCTGCACGACCTCGGTGTGGCGCTGTCGCGCCTCGGCGCGGTCAACGATGCCGAGCGTGCCTTGCGCCACGTGGTGGCGAGCAAGGCGAACCGCAGCATCGTCCAGAATGCAATGATCGAGCTGATGCACTGCGCTTCATTCCGGCGCGATCGCGTGGGCTTCGAGCGGTGTCGCGCCTTCTGCACGAAAGAGCTGGCGCAGATGTCTCCGAATATCCTCGCGGACTTTCTCCTCAAGCTCGGCATTGGGCTGGCGCGCTTCGGGCATGTCGAGCGGGCGGAAGGGGAACTGACGCAAGCCCTCCAGGTCGCTCAGGCGCACCGGCTCCACGAGTTCGAGTTCCGGATCGAGCGAATCAGGGCGGGGCTCGGGGACTGCGTCGCGCTCGAAGTCTCCGAGTGCGGCGCAGACGTGGAGTCGCCCGCCCCACGAGCCATCCTGGGCGCGGTATCCACCGCCCTGACTTCGCTCTCGGTGTAGATCCTCTCCTACTTGCAGGTGCTGCCGCTCTGCCAGTCGCAGCCGCTGTTCGCACGGACGTTCGAGTTCGTTTCCGGGGCCGTGGAATCCGCGCAAGCAGCCGCCGAGAGGGCGAACGTAACGAGCGCGAGGGCGAACAGCGCGTGAATGCGGCGTGCCATAAAGCCTCCGTCGGTTGATGTGGACTTTTGTACTGGGGCTGGCCAAATTGAGGCTGGCGAACGGCCGCGGTGAGGGCATTATTGCGACACGTTAGGCCGTTCTCGCGACACCCATGCTCGTACTGGCCGCTGTTCCCGAGATTCAGGTGCTGCGCCTCCGGCGCGCCGGGGGCCCTCGCTTCAGCTTCGTCCCGGCTGGACACTGGGGCGATGTCGTCGACTTGATTTGCCGGCAACCGATCGAGCTGGTCGTCGTCGATCCGTTGCTGTCCGGTGAGCCGCGATGCCAGGAGATCGAGCGTCTCCGGCTGTTGTTCCCGTCCCTGCCGCTGTTGCTCTACACCACGTTCACCCCAACGCTCGCTCCGGTCCTGCTGACCCTCGGCCGGCAAGGCGTGCATGAGGTCGTGTTCTGCCGGCTGGACGATCATCCGGACGGGCTGCGCGCCGCGCTCGAACGAGAGCAGGCACGCGCCTCATCGCAGCAGCTGCTCGATCAGATTGCGACGGCGTTTGCACCATTGCGATCGGAAATCCGCTGGGTGCTGGAAGCGGCGCTGCGTGCGCCCGAGGACGTCCAAACGGTGGAGCGGCTCGCCGCCTCCGCCGGCGTAGGCCGCCGCACCTGCGAGCGCTGGTTCATGCGGGCGGCGATGCCTTCCCCGCGCCACTTCCTCGCAGCCGCCCGCGTGCTGTACGCCCACCGGCTGCTGCAGGATCCGGGTTTCACGGTGGAAGACGTGGCGAAACGGCTCGGGTATTCCCAGGTGCGCACGCTGCAGCAGCACGCCCGGCTGTACCTCGGGCTCACCGCCGGGGAAATGCGCCTGTCGCTCACACCCGAGGCGGCCCTGCAGCTGGTGGTCCGGCGCTTCCTGTCCCTGCCCCACGCGACGGTCGAGTCGGAAGCCTCTTGACGAGCAGGTCTCCACGCCTCATTCACGTCGCCCACAGCCCGGACGCGGACGACGCGTTCATGTTTTGGGCCCTGGCCGCCGGGAAGATCGACACTGGCGACAGGCGCTACCAGGAAGAGCTGGCCGACATCGAGTCCCTGAATCGCCGCGCCCTGGCGGGGGAGCTCGAAGTCACCGCGGTATCGCTGCACGCGTACGCCTTCCTCGCCGACCGCTACGCGCTCCTCGCTCATGGGGCCAGCATCGGGGATCGCTATGGTCCCCGCATCGTCTCGCGGCACGCGCCGCCGGCGGACCCTCGTGACGCCCTCTCGGGACGGATGATCGCCGTGCCCGGTGAATTGACCACCGCCTTCCTCACCCTGCGGATGTACCAGCCGGCCGCGCGCCACGTCGTGGTCCCGTTCGATCAGATCGAGGCGTTCGTCGCCGCCGGGCGCGCGGACGCCGGACTGCTGATCCACGAAGGCCAGCTGACGTTCGCCGATCGCGGCCTGCACCTGTGGGTCGATCTGGGGGCCTGGTGGCATGAGGAGACCGGGTTGCCGCTGCCGTTGGGCGGCAACGTGGCGCGGCGGGATCTCGGCGCGCCGCTGCTTTGCGGCGTCGCGCGCGACCTCAAAGCGAGCATTCAGTACGGGTTGGCTCACCGGTCCGAGGCGCTGGCCCACGCGCAGCGGTTCAGTCGGGGGTTGGATCCCGGAACGACGGACCGGTTCGTCGGCATGTACGTGAACGACTACACCGTCGACTACGGCGAACGCGGCCGGCAGGCCGTCCAGGAGCTGTTTACGCGGGCCGGACGGGCGGGGCTGCTGCCGCATCCGGTCATGCTGCAATTCGTCGCAGCCTAGGGGGCGCCCATGGGCGACCACGACGCCGTCGCGGTGCTGGTGGTGGACGACGAAGAGCCGATTCGCAACGCGCTCAAACGATTCCTGGCGGGGCGGTCCTACGCGGTGCAGACGGCCGCCTCGGGACAGGAGGCGCTCGACATCCTCGGCGCGCACGAGATCGCCTTGATGCTGTGCGACATCCGCATGCCCGGCATGAGCGGCGTCGACCTCGTGCCGCGCGCGCTCGAGGTGGCACCCAACCTCGCCGTCGTCATGCTCTCGGCCATCAACGACGCCACCACCGCGGCGTTGTGCATGCAGCGCGGCGCGATGGACTATCTCACCAAGCCGTTGGAGCTGGACGATCTGGAGCGCGCCGTCCAGCGGGCGCTGCGCCGCCGGGCGGCCTCCATCGAGGCGCGGCAGCTCGACGCCGAGCGATCCGCACAGTGGCTGCGGGAACGCACCGAATCACAACGCCTCACCGTCGCCACGCTGGAAGCCCTGGTGAACGCGATGGAGGCCCGCGATCCCTACCTGCGCGGGCATTCGGCTCGCGTCGCCGACCTGGCGGCCACGATCGCCGTCCACCTGGATCTCCCGGACGACGACGTGGAGCAGATCCGTCTCGCCGGGCGGCTCCACGACATCGGCAAGGTCGGCACGCGGGAAGCGGTGATGAACAAGCAGGGACCGCTCACCCCGGATGAGTACGACCACATCAAACAGCACGTCATGATCGGCTCGCAGATCCTGACGCCGCTCGGCCACCTCGCCCCGGTGTTGGGCGGCGTGCGCAGCCACCACGAGCGGTGGGATGGCGCAGGCTATCCCGACGGGCTGCGCGGGGAGGACATCCCGATCTCCGCCCGGATCATCGGCGCAGCCGAGGTCTATGATGCTTTGTGTACGGCGCGCCCGTATCAGGACAAGCTGAATCCCGCCCAGGCGGTGCGCCGGATGGGTGAGCTCGTCGGCACCGTGCTCGACCCCAAAGTCTTTTCGGCACTCGCCGACGTGGTCGCGAGCCGCCGATCCCTCACCTTCCTGGAGGACCAACCCTGAAAAAACCAAACCCGGGGGCTTTCGCACCCCGGGTTGGCGGGTCGGGCGAAGTGGCCGTCACACCTCGACCGCGACCTCTTGTCTATGACCTTCAGGCGATCACCACTGCTATAGACGCGCCAACCCCGGAAAACGTTGCACCCGGGTTGCCCCGATCACTGGCGCTTGACCCGGCCCAACCGTGACGTCGTAATCGTTGCAATCTGCGACCCGCGGCGCAGCACCACCCGGGTATTGGCGGCACCCCAGCCGAGGCCGAGCGGGCCGAACATCACCTCGTCATTGGACACCGACAGCGCCACGCCCACGGCGGCCGGACCGGGCCAGCGGGCCAGGGGCTGCCAGCCCGACGACTCCTCGCGATCGATGCGCAGCGAATCGGCGGCGATGCGCAGGCGCGCGCGGGTCCCCTGCATCACGGCCGCGTTGCGGGCGACGGCCAAGGCGGTGGTCACATCGCGGGCGGCGCCGTCGGTGGCGATGCGGTCGAGCGCGGGACCGAGGCGCCGCCCCGCCAGCGCCAGGAGCACCGCCAGGATCGCCACGACGACGATCAGCTCGCCAAACGTGAACCCGCCGCGCACCCCGCTACTGTACGCGAAACGCGCGCAGCAGCGTCATCCAAACCACGCCGGAGAGCCCCAAAAAACGGGCTAACCTCGGAACCTACGACGCGGTATGTTGGGGCCGATGACCGCAGCGTCGCAGCGCGACCCCCTGCATACCCTGCGCGAGTACCGCAACCTCGCTCCATGGAATCTCCACGACCTCTCGGTCCTGGTTGGCGCGGTGCTCCAGGCATCGGCGGTGACGCCGATCAACGCCGCGGCCCGGGCGACGCCGAGCCAACGCACGATCCGGTTCTACGTCGCCAAAGGACTCGTGGCGCCGCCGGAGGGCCGGGGCACCGCTGCCACGTACACGTACCGGCACTTTTTGCAGCTGCTGTGCATCAAGCTGCGTCAGATGGAAGGCGCGACACTGGCGGCGATCATCCGCGACATGCAGGACCAGACGGGGGACGTCCTGGAACGACGCGCCGCACAAGCCCTCGGGGCCGGGCTGCCGCCTCCCGATCGGCTGTCGTTGCGCGGCGCGGAGAGCCTGCCGCGAGGCCGGTCCGGCCGGGCCATCTCGAGCTGGTTGGCGCGCGACGGCGAGCGCGAGCCGGGGAGTCCCAGCAGCTGGCGCCGCATCCCGGTGGCCCGAGGCGTCGAATTGCACCTGGACGCCGATCATCCGCTGGCGCGGCTCGGTCCCGAGGAGGCGGGCGTCGCGGAGGTGGTCCGCCAGGCGCTCGCGAAACTGTTACCCCAGTGGCCCGCGTAATAGTCTCCACTTGATCCGGAGTTGTAACCATGGGCGGTACCCTGATCGTGTTGATCATCCTGGTCGTCGTGGTGCTCTATGGCGTGGGCGCCTACAACGGGTTGATCAACCTCAAGAACCAGACCCTGAACGCGTTCAAACAGATCGACGTCCAGCTCAAGCGGCGCCACGATCTGATCCCGAATCTGGTCAACGCGGTGAAGGGGGCGATGGACTTCGAGCGGCAGACGCTGGAAGCGGTGATCCAGGCCCGCAACCAGGCCGTGGCCGCGGGCGCCAACGCCGGCCCCGGGGCGATGCAATCCGTCGCGGCCGCGGAAAACCAGCTGTCGGCGGCGTTGTCGCGGTTCAACGTGGTCGTGGAGCAGTACCCGCAGCTCAAGGCGACGGGAAACGTGGCGCAGCTGCAGGAAGAATTGACATCGACCGAGAACCGCATCGGGTTCTCGCGCCAGGCCTATAACGACACGGCGACCCAGTACAACACCAAGCAGCAGCAGTTTCCGACGAACCTGTTCGCCGGGCTCGCCAAGGCGACGCCCGCGCAGTTGTGGGAGATCACCGACGAGGCGGAGCGGGCCGTGCCGCAGGTCGATCTGTCGATGAAACCCAAGGCGTGACGGACGAAGCGGGACTGAATCTCTTTCAGCAACAGGAAGCCAATCGCCGGCGCACCATCTGGCTGGTGATTGGCTTCGTGTTGTTCTTCGCCTGGCTCGGCTTCGGCGGAGACGTGATCTACTACCTGTCGAGCCGCGATGCGGGCCCGGACGCCTACCGCCACACCGTTCCCTGGTTCGGCCTGCTGCTCACGGCGATCGGAGCCGGGATCGCCCGGTACGGGTTCGCCACCGGTCCCAAGAAGGTGCTGTGGTCCACCGGCGCCCGCGAGATCACCGACCCCGCGACCGACAAGGAGCGCCAGCTCGTGAACGTGGTCGAAGAGATGGCGATCGCCGCCGGGTTGCCACGGCCCACCATCTGGATCGTCCCCGACGGCGACCCCAACGCGTTCGCCACCGGCCTGGACCAGGCCACGTCCCACATCGCGGTGACGCAGGGCTTGCTCGATCTCTGCAGCCGCGACGAGCTGCAGGCCGTCATTGGACACGAGCTGGGCCACGTCAAGAACCTCGACGTCCGCCTCATGACCACCCTGGCCGCCCTGGTGGGCGCCGTCGCTCTGATGCACGACGGCATGAGTCGCGTGCTCCGGGGCGGACTGCGCCTGGGCGGCGGCGGGGGAGGAGGCGGCGGCGGCTCTCGCGGCGGGAAGAAAGGCGGCCTCGGACAGCTGGCCATCATCCTCCTGGTGCTGTGGGTGATCACGTGGATCCTGGCGCCGATCATCACGCAGCTGCTGGCCATGGCGGTGAGCCGGAAGCGCGAGTACCTGGCCGACGCCATGGGCGCGCAATTCACCCGCAACCCGATGGCGCTGGCGACGGCGCTGCAGAAGATCGAGGGGGCCGCAGCGCCCACCGCTTCGATCAAGCGCGGGGCCGCGCACCTCTGCATCGCCGATCCGGTCGGCCGCCGCGTGAACCTGCGCGAAAGCCGGCTGTCCAACCTGTTCGGGACGCATCCCCCCATGGCGACGCGCATCGCACGACTCAAGGGAATGGCCTATCAGCGGTTGAAGGCCGAGGGGCAGTTCCCGGCGGCCTGATGACCGCCCGCCAGTGGGCCCTCACCGGACTCGGGCTCCTGGCGGGGGGCGGTGTGATGCTGTTCCTGGCGCGCAACCGCCTCCGGCGCGCGGCCCAACGCGTCATCCTCCAGTTTCGCGCGCGACTGGCCCGCTACCACCTGCAGCAACGGCGTCAGGCCAAGGCGACCCTGCTCGCGGATCCGGTCGTCGGGGACGCGGCGGCGGCGCACGCCCGGGAGCACCGGCTCGCGGAGCGGGAGGTGTGGCGCCGCGTCTCGCGCTATGTCGACGAAATCGTCCCCTACCTGAACGTGCTCACCTACTACAAGGTCGGGTACAACGCCGCGAAGCTGTTCTTGAACCTGCTCTACAAGGTCAGCGTCGATTATCAGGATGAGGCCGCGCTCGGCCGCATCCCGCGCAAGGACGTCGTCGTCTACCTGATGAACCACCGCTCCAACGCGGACTACATCGTCGTGGCCTACGTCCTGGCCCGCGGCACGCATGTCAGCTACGCGGTGGGTGAATGGGCGCGCGCCTGGCCGCTGGAGTACGTGTTCAAGTCGTTCGGCGCCTACTTCATCCGGCGCCGGTTTCGCGAGCCGCTGTACCACGCCGTGCTGGAGCGCTACGTCCAGTTGATCACCAGAAACGGCGTCACGCAGGGGATCTTCCCCGAAGGCGGGCTGACGCGCGACGGCGCACTGCGACCTCCCAAGCTCGGTCTCCTGGACTACATCTGTCGCACCGTGCGAGAACCGGGGTTCGAGCGCGACATCTGGTTCGTTCCGGTGGCCTTGAACTACGACCGCGTACTCGAGGACCGGTCCCTGATTCGGGAGCTCGTGGCGGAAAGCGACCGGCCCGGCCGTCTGTCGCAGCTCGTCACGGTGATGAACTATGTGGCCGGCAACACGCTCCGGCTCGTCACCGGACGGCTCAAGCGCTATGGCCGGGTGGCCGTGAACTTCGGCGCGCCGCTCTCACTCAAGGCCTGGCTCGCGTCCGCACCGCCGGGACTGCTCGATTGGCCGAAGCCGCAACGCCTCCCGGAGCTGGAGAAACTAGCCAGGGAGATGCTGGGCCGCATTGGAGCCGTCATCCCCGTCACCCCGGTGCCGCTCGCCGCCGCGGCCTTGCTCTCGTTCGAGCAGACCGTCGTCACGCGAGACGCCATCCTGGATCGCATGGATGTGCTTCGCGATCGGTTGCGGGAGGTCAACGCCAAGGTGGTGCGCGGCGGATCGCGGATCGAGGAGGTCTGGGATCGGGCCTGGCGCATGCTTCGCCTGCGCCGGCTCGTCGTGGCGGACGGACAAAGTCTGGTCATTCTGCCGCGCGGACGACCCCTGCTGCAGTACTACGCCAACTCGATCGCGCACCTGGTCACGATCCGCGCGCCTCGGCTCCCGCTTCACAAGGAGCACGATCGCGAGACGGACCTGCCGAGACTGCAAACTCGGGAATAGGGAGTGGGGAGTGGTACTTGACGGTGCGGCAATCAGGTACGCCGCACGGGGATCGGTACCACTCCCCACTCCCCACCCCCCGATATATTTCCCCCGCCTCCAATGTCCCGCCTCCTCGACCTTCCCTCCCTGCGCCCCGGTGAGCGGGTGCAGGACACCTTCCTGGTGCTCGAAGCCGAGCAAAAGCGCTTCGAAAGCGGCGACTGCACTGTGTTGACGTTCGGCAACTCGTCCGGCAGGCTCATCAGCGCGCCGTTCTGGGATCGTGATCAGGCGATGGTGGAGGGCATCCGGCGCGGCCATGCGGTCCAGGTGATCGGTGAGGTGGCCGACTATCGCGGGAGGCGGCAGCTCAAAGTGAGTTCGCTGCGACTGCTGCCGCCCAGCACCGTGCCGCTGGGTCAGTTACTCCCTACGGTCGGGGATGTGGCGCCGTATTGGGACACGCTGGACGGATGGCGCCGGGAGCTGACCAAGCCGCGTCTGGCCGCGGTGCTGCGGCTGTTCTACGAGGATGAGGACTTTCGCCGCCGCTATGAGCGGTGTCCCGGCAGCGTGTCCGGCCATCATGCGGCGCTGGGCGGCTTGTTGCAGCACACGGTCGAGGTGGGCGCGATCGCCAGGACGATCGCCCGGGCGTGTCGGGCCGACCTGGAGCTGGTCCTGGCCGGCGTCCTGCTGCACGACATCGGCAAGATCGACGCGTACCGGTGGGACGGGGTGTTCGACTACACGGACGCGCACTACCTCGTCGGGCACGTGGCCCTCGGCGCGCTGGCGCTGCAGCGGCGCATCGACGAGGCGAATCCCGCGCCGTGCACGCCGGCTGAGCGCGACCTGCTGCTGCACCTGGTCCTGTCGCATCACGGCCGTCTGGAGCATGGCAGTCCCATCCCACCGGTGACCCTCGAAGCGGAAGTGCTCCATTGGGCCGACAACGCCAGCGCCAGGACGGCGAGCATGGCGGAGGCCCTGCACGACGCCGATGCCTTCACCGAAGGACTGATTTCTCAAAAGCGGGTGTGGCAACTCCACCACCGCCGGCCTTATCGCGGGTCGAGCGACTGGGGCAAACCCCCGGGATGACCCACCCCACGACCCGCCCCCCGACGGGGGGCTATCTAGCGACGCTCTGCGTCACCGCGCTGGGCGTCGTCTTCGGGGACATCGGCACCAGCCCGTTGTATGCGCTGCGCCAGGCGTTCACCGGCACGCACGGGATCGCCCTGACTCAAGAAAACGTGCTGGGGGTGCTGTCGCTGATTCTCTGGTCGCTCGTCCTCGTCATCTCGATCAAGTATGTGGCGTTCGTGATGAGCGCCGACAACAAGGGAGAGGGCGGCATCCTTGCCCTCATGGCCCTGATCCAGCGTGGTCGCCTGGCGCGGAAGCTGAAACCACGCACCATCATCATCCTGCTCGGGATTTTCGGGGCGGCATTGATGTACGGCGACTGTGTGATCACTCCCGCCATCTCGGTGCTCAGCGCCGTCGAGGGATTGAAGGTCGCCACCCCGGCGTTGGAACCGTGGGTCATCCCATTGACGATCGTGATTCTCTGCGGGCTGTTTTTCATTCAGAGCAGAGGGACGCGAAGCGTCGGCGCGATGTTCGGGCCCGTGATGGTGCTGTGGTTCCTCACCCTGGCCGTCCTCGGCGTGTCCGGCGTGGTTGCTCGACCCGAAGTCCTCGCAGCAGTGAGCCCGACCTACGGCCTCGGGTTCCTGGTCGAGAATGGCCGGGCGGGGTTCCTGGTACTCGGCGCCGTGTTCCTCGTCGTCACCGGGGGCGAAGCGTTGTACGCGGACATGGGACACTTCGGGGTCCGGCCGATTCGACTGACGTGGTACGCCTTCGTGCTGCCGAGCCTGCTGCTGAACTACTTCGGCCAGGGAGCCCTGCTCTTGCAGGATCCAGCCGCCGCGGTGAGTCCGTTCTATTTGTTGGCGCCGGACTGGGCCCTGTATCCGCTCATCGTGCTCGCCGCGGCCGCCGCGGTCATCGCGTCGCAGGCGGTGATTTCCGGGGCGTTTTCGCTGACCCGGCAGGCCGTGCAGCTCGGCTATTGCCCCCGGTTGCAGGTCGAGCACACGTCGTCCGTGGAAATCGGGCAGATCTACATCCCAACCGTGAATTGGGCACTCCTCATCGTGACGCTGTCGCTGGTGCTCGGATTTCAGACTTCGAGCAACATGGCTTCGGCATATGGGGTGGCCGTTTCGAGCGAGATGGTGATCACCAGTCTGTTGTTCTATATCCTCGCGCGCGAGGTTTGGGGCTGGACGCTGGCGCGGACGGGGATCCTCGTCGCGTTCTTTCTCCTACCGGACATCGCGTTTTTCGGCGCCAACGCTCTCAAGATCCCGCAAGGCGGTTGGTTGCCGCTCGCCCTCGCCGTCGGGATCTTCGTGCTGTTGGCCACGTGGAAACGCGGCCGCGAGATCCTTTCCAAACGGCTCCAGGAACGGTCGGTGCCACTCAAGATCTTGATGGGCGACCTCGCCGCCGACCCGCCGTTGCGCGTCCCGGGCACGGCCGTCTTCATGTCGGGCAATCCGGGAGGCACGCCGCCGGCGCTGGTGCACAACCTGGCGCACAACAAGGTATTGCACGAGAGGGTCGTGTTTCTCACCGTGACCACCGAGGACGTGCCGCACGTGCCGCCCGGAGAGCGCGTGACGGTGAAGCATCTGGGGAAAGGCTTCCACGAAGTCATCGCCCGCTACGGCTTCATGGAGGATCCCAGTATTCAGGATGTAATCGAGCACTGCGCACAAAAGAAGCTGGTCATTACCCTCGAAGGGACCACCTTCTTCCTCGGCCGCGAGGAGCTGGTTTCCACGGAGCGCCCCGGCATGGCGCGGTGGCGCGAGCGGCTATTCGCCTTCATGTCGCGCAACGCGTTGCGCGCGACGGCGTTCTTCCAGATTCCGTCCACCCAGGTGTTCGAAGTCGGAGCGCAAGTGGAGTTGTAGAAAACACGAAGCCCCCGGGACGGCTCGGTAGGCCGCCCGGGGGCTCCGCACATCGGCTACCCGGAGCCGGGGGATTACTCCCTCCGTTCTTCATCCTGACGCCGCCGGTGGACTGTTGCGTCGCTCGGTAGGGCGATCAGGAGCTCCGGCTTCCATCCCCAAGCAGCCTGGCCGGGCCGCAAGGTTCGCCGGTGCGAGTGCTGCGGGTCAGATCGGGTCGCGGACCGACCTTCCGCACTGCACGCCGAGGCACCACGTCGACGTGGCAGAGGCACGCGACTGGCCTCTGCTATCCGAGTCGGTGAGAATCTCCCGGATCGACGGACGCCTGAGCCCTTGTTGCATTGGCGCCCTCCCCGAAATTTCCGCCCGGACAGGTCGACCAGGCGTAGCCAGGACACCAGGCCCCAACCCTTCCCTGTTCGACACGGGATCAATTTACGCGCGGCGCGAAATCGCGCAAGTGCCGATGTTTCTTCGGGTTAGCTCACCGCGGTGTGCAACTCGTGTGGACGCTAAGCGCTCGCCGGTGCCCCGGTTGCCTCGTCCTTCCACACGGTGTGGAGTTGTGAATCCACCTTCCCACATTCAGCTGGCGGCGGGCTTCTTCAATCCTGCCTGCTTCATGAACTCGCGCATCACGGCGACGTAGCGACCGGACGCGACGTCCAATCGCGACGTGCGGTACGGGCCCCAGGCGCGCAGTGAATCGGCCGCCACGTCGGCCGTGCGGTGCTGGCGCGCGTTCCATTCGCGCTCGCAGCGGGTGAGCGCGCGGCGCAGCTCGGCGCCGCCGCTGCGTAACTCCGTTTGCTGGCGTTGCGCGTTGCTGCGATACGGCCCCTGTGCCAAAAGGGAGTCGACCGCGCTCACCGCGGCTGCCGCATCGCTGCAACTGCCGCGCACGCGCGCCGCCCGCTGCAGGACCAGATCGGTGGACGCGGACGGCAGATCGGCCCGGAAACCGGCCGTCGCACCCCGCAGGCGATCGAGCGCATCGGTGGCGTGGTTGAGTACGCGCTCATAGCGCGCCTGGCGCGCGCTGTCCGACGTCTGCGCGGCGATCGCCAGCGCGAGTATGACCGAAATCATTTCAGGAATCGATGCCGACTTCGCAGTAGCAGTAGGGTTCTCCCGCTTGCGCGGGGAGGAAGAGGCAGCCCGCCCCGGACGTCGCGAACCAGCCGGCGACGAGCAGGGTCGAACGACTGGTGCCGCCGAGCGGAGGGGGCGCGCTGAACAGCTCCTGCAGCCAGCGCCGAACGTGGCGCAGCTCCGGGGCGCGGCGGCCGAGCAGCGCGAGCATCGCGCCGGTTCCCTGCGTGGCCCGGAGAAAGTGCGCGATGGCGTGACCGCGCTCGGCGAAGGCATAGGCGCGCAGCCCATGGCCATCGTAGATCAGCTCGCATTCGACCGGATCGGCGTAGGGCTGGTCCATATGCGGGCCGAAGTATGCGAACACGCGTCGCTCGTCCTCCCGCCGTTCGACGACCGCCGCCGCCGAGTCGGGACGAATCCAGGCCGCGTGGACGAGATCATCATCACGGAGAATCCCCGCCGCCACCGTCCACTCCACCACCGACAGGGCCTGGTCGAGCGGGCATCCCACCGCATCGTCAAAGGCCAGGAACCGCGGCGCTTCACCCGCCCGGGCGAAGAAATGGCTCAAGGCCTCCGCTCGGTCCTCGAAGGTTCGCGAAAGTCGGGTGGTTGCGGGAACCGTCATGTCGAGATTATAACCCTAGGTGATTGTGACATGTGGTCTGCGTCGTGACCCCGGGGCACGTTAACTACAAGAACTGTCGAAAGATACGGCGTTCGATGCGCTCGTTCACCACGGTCCTGACCCTCGGCTTCCTCGGGGTCAGTCATGCCCTGGCCCAGGATTCCGGCCCGGCACCGATCCCTATACCCGCCGCAGCCGAATCCGGAACGGCCTCCCTGCCCCCGGCCCCACCACCCCCGAATCCGCTGCAAGACCGATACCTGCAGGGACTGCGAACGGCAGGCCGCGGCGTGGCGCAGATCAAGGACGGGATCAACCGCGTGATGAGGACGCGAGGCGCGACCGACACGGCGCAAGTTCGGGTCGCCGCCAGACGACTCGGCGCCCTGTGCGGCGCCGCGCGCGGGTTCATTACCAGCGGCCGCGGGCAAATGGAGCCGACCGCCTATCAGCCCCCCACGCGGAAGCCCGCCCGGGATCTCGTCCTGCAGCTCGATTCGCTGGCCGTCGCAGCCAAAACCTGCCAGGTGTCGGCGGTCAAGACGCCGACTCCGGTGACGACCGACATGATGGCGCGGGTGAAGAGCTACGAAGCAGCGGTGGCGGCATTTCGAACGGCCATAGGACTTCCCAACAGACCGTAAGACGTATGGAAAAGGCGTAAGGTGACAACCGTGCGGAGGAAGCGTACGCCTCTTCCTTACGCCGTCACCTTACGTCTTCTCCCTACGTCTCTTGTGGCTACGGAATAGCCGTCTGCGTCGGCTCCATCCGGATCACCCACAACCCGCTATTGATGTCCGGAACGTAGATGAGGCCATCGCGGTAGATGGCTCCCCACGCGTTGGCCAGGTTCGGGGTCTTGCCGTTCGGGTCACCGGTATGCACGTGGGCGTATTCCCGACCCTGGGCCAGCAGATCGCCTTTCAACTCACCTGAGATATCCAGGATCCGCAGGCCGCCCTGGTAGTCGCCCAGATAGAGCGTATCGCCCGCCACCCACACATTGTGGGCGCCGCCGTCTTCCGGCTCGAACCACGCGACCTCCCGCACGTTGCTCGTGTCCGAGATGTCGATCACGTGGAGGCGCCCGTACGCGCGACCCAGCCCGATGACCCCGGGGCCGCCCCCCTGCTGACGCGCCGGGAACACTTCATCGCCGACAAACACGTACCGGTTGCCGACCCGCCACGACGTGTGCGTCCCGCGGATGAACCCCGGCCCGCCGGCCTGCTCCACTTTCCGGTACAGCGCATTGAGATCGTACTTGAATTGCAGGACCAGCTGGGGATGCTCGGGGCTGCCGCCCTTGATCCCGTTCCCGACATCCAGAATGACCAGCCCGTCGTTCCAGTAGGACAACGTCGCCAGACCGTCGCGCACATCGATGTCGTGCAGCGTGCGTCCGGCCTCGGGCCGCTCCACCTGCCAGCGCGCTACCTGTTTGGGATGATACGGGTCGCGGATGTCGATCACCCGCATGGAGCCCGTGGCGTCGTCGGTGAGGTAGATGTAGCCGCGATAGATGTAGGTGCTGTGCACCCCACCCGTCACCGTCTCGGTGAATTCGGCGAGCGGCTTGGGGTGGGCAGGATCCTCGAAGGACAGGATGACGATGCCGTTCTTGCGGCTCGACGCCCCTTCCCGGGTCATGACGCCGAACCGGCCGTCCTCGGTCGTCATGACGTCGTTGACCACGCGGGCATCGACGATCACGGAGTCCGTCAACCTCGGCTGCGCCGGATCGGAGATGTCGATCGCGTAGATGCGATCGCCAATCGTCGACATGTAGGCGTGCTTGCCGTCCGGGTGGAGCCACAGTTCGGCGCCGTCGATCTTGAGGGGGAGACGGCCGACGATCGACACCTGGCGGGTAATGTTGCGGGCCTCGACGCGGACCACCGCGGTGGCGAGTCGGGTGCCGAGGGACGCGACGACTCGATACGTGCCGGGCTCGTTGGCGACGAACACGCCCTCGCCATCGATGGTCGCGGTGCCGTCACCGACCGGCGCGACTGCCCATTCCGGGCGCGCGTCCGCGACCGGGCGTCGCGCGGCGTTGGTCGCGCCGAAGCGAAACCGGATCACGTCTCCGGTGCGGACCTGCGTGTCGGCGGGGGCCAGCGCCACGCGCACCACGGGGTTCGGCACCACCGTCACCCGCCAGCTGTGCGTCGCCCCGCCGGCGCTGGCCGTGACGGTCGCCGTTCCCGGGACCCGCGCCGCGAGCACGCCGGCGCTGCTCACCTCGACCACCGCCGGACGAGAGGATGACCAGGTCACCGGGTCGTAGCGGCGATCCCCGCCCGCTGACATCGCGTAGGCGATCAACGACCGGGACGTTCCGGCCAGCGCCCGCGTCGGCTGCGGCTCCACCGCAACCCGCGCGGCGGGCAGCGGCAGTACCGACACCTGGGCGAACCCGAGCGTCGGCCGGCCGGCCTGACCCGCGACGAGCGCCGCGGCCGTCACGTTGAGCGTCCCCGTCGCTCCCGCGGTGACCAGGCCCAGCGAATCGACCTGCCCTTCGAACCGTCCGCCACTCATGAACCAGAACAGGCGGACGGCATCGAGGCGTGCGCCGCTCGAGTCGAACGCCGCTGCAGCGAGGCGGATCGTATCCCCGACCTTGATCGCCGCCGCGGCGGGTGTGATCTCGACGCGCGCCACGGGCCGGGGTTGGGGCGTCGGTTGCTGGGCAGCGGGTTGCTGCGTCGAAACGGCCGAGACGAGCGCGAGGACGAGCGGTTTCATGAACCCTCACAAGCGGTGAATTGGCACGAACTGCGGGAGGAGGGTGGCTAGCTTAACTTGCGCCATCGATCCCGATCTAGTGTCACGATGATGGCGGCATGGTGGTTGTTTGACAGCGACCACTGCGCCCCCTACTTTTGCCCGCGGTTCAAGCAATACGTGGCACCGTCACCGGCTGTCTGCGCTCCGCGAGGACCACACGTCTCGCGGTTTTTGTTTGAGCCCGTCCCAGGTCGCGGTGACCTGGTTCGAACCAGACCGGGGCGGATGCCCCATTTCAGTACAGAGGTTGAACAGTATGGCAAAGGGTAAGGTGAAGTGGTTTAACGACGCGAAGGGCTTCGGCTTTATCGCGCAGGAGTCGGGTCCGGATGTGTTCGTCCACTTCACGGCGATCCAAGCCGAGGGCTTTCGCAGCCTCGCCGAGGGTGACGCCGTCGAGTTCGATGTCGCCCAGGGTCCGAAGGGCTTGCAGGCGCAAAACGTCCGCAAGGTCCAGTGACCGCTTAGGAATCGCACCATCCTGATACGGGCCCGGGGCAACCCGGGCCCGTATTCTATATTGCACCATGCGCTGCCTTCCCATCCTCCTCGTTCCCGCGCTGCTGGGCGCCCAGGCGGATTCGCTGCTCGCCCCTGCCATGAGCTACCGGGGCTTTGCGCTCGCGGCACCTTACGCCGACTTCCTCGCGCGCGCCCGCGCGCTCGCGCTTCCGGGTAGTCCGGGGAGGGCGGCCACCATCGTCTGCAACACATCCCGCCGCACCGCCCAACTGATGGAATGCGGTGTCCCGATCCGCGATCCGGCGGATTCGGCCGAGCTGTATCTCGCGGCCTACGTGCTCGAAGGACAGGTGGCGTTTCTCTCCTTCGGCGACTCGGGCACGGACCGCCTCGTCACCGCCACGCAACAGGATCTGGTGGCGCGGTTTGGACCTCCGCGCGGCGCCCGGGTCGGCATGTGGGAGTGGAACAGCGCGAGGGAGCACGTGCGCCTGACCTGGCGCGGCCGCGGCCCGGCGCGCTGGATCTACATCGCGCTGTGGGACGGCGGCGTGATGGACCGCATCGGCAAGTACGCGCGCCGCCCCGCCCCGTAGGCGCTCCGTGCTCGCCGTGCGCCTCGTCGCAGGCCTCGTGATTGCCTACGCGGCCCTCACGACGCTGGCCTGGCTGTTTCAGGACCGGCTCGCCTTCCCCGCGCCACGCGCCCGGCTCCCCGATCCCGCTCGCGTCGGCCTGGATCGCGTCGACACCATCCGTCTCTCGATGAAAGATGGGACCCGGCTCGCCGGCTGGTTCCTGCCACCCCGGGATAGCGGCTCCATCCCGGCCCACAGCCCCGGGCTGCTCTGGTTCTACGGCAATGGCGAAACCATCGCCGCGATCTGGCCCATCCTGAGAGAATTCCAGCCGCCCGGGATGTCCCTGCTGGTGGTGGACTATCCGGGGTACGGGGCGAGCGAGGGTCGCACGACCGAATCCCGGGTCTATGAGGCCGCCGATCTGGCCTATACCGCCTTGGCGGAACGGGTCGACCCAGCCCGGATCTTCGTGTACGGCCGCTCACTCGGCACGGCCGTCGCGACGCGCGTCGCCGCTTCGCATCGGGTCCAGGGGCTCGTCCTGGAGTCGCCATTCACGAACGCGCGCGACATGGGCCGACGCCACTACGCGTTCTTCCCGGTCTTCCTCATGCGGATCGGCCTCGACAACCTGGACCACATCAGCCGGGTGCGCTGCCCCGTCCTCGTGTTGCACGGCACGGCCGATCGCCTGGTGCCGATCGACATGGGTCGCCGCGTGGCGGCCGCCGCGCCGGGTCCCGTCGAATTCGTGATCATCGAAGGGGCGGGACACAACGAGACCTACGAGATCGGCGGGAGGGCATATCGGGAACGGATGTGGCAGTTCCTCAACAACACGGGGAAGGGGGAAGGGGAAACGGGGAAGGGTACACCCTGACTGTAGCGCCTTGTCCGTACCCTTCCCTCCTCCCTCTTCCCCGACGTTCAGATGACCTTCACCTGCTCCAGTCGGTCACGTGCGTCTTCAAACCGCCGCTCGGCCTGATCCAGCGCCCGTGTTACGTCGGAGTTTTCCACGTTGGCGTACTTGGCGGAGGGTGCGAGCCGGCCCGTGAGCTTGCGGACCGCGACCAGGGCGCGGGTGACTTCACAGCGGTCGGGGTCGGGATCGGTGTGGCCGGTGACCAGGAGCTCCTCGAACAGCGGCAGGGCCACCGCCTCGCCCAGGATGTACAGCGACTCGAGCAGTTTGGGGCCCAGAAACCGGCGCAGCAACACGTCGCCCCGGATACGCTGGAAGAGACGTAACAGGACCGGCGCGCGACCCGGATAGTAGCGGGCGGCCTCCACGGCTACCGCGATGAACGCGTGATGCGCTTCCGGAGCGACGAGGTACTTCTCGAACTGCGGCCAGGCCTCGGGTGGATGCCGTTCGGCCAGGGCGAGAAAGGCGAAATAGCGCCGGGCGAAGGGGGCGCGGATGTCCTCGATGACGGTGCGCAATCCGGCGACCCCCCAGCGCGCCCCCACGAGCGCGGCGGCCGTCGCGTGCTGCCACCGCTCCAGCTCCGGGATCCGAAACGTGACGAGGTGTTGATCGGCACAGCTTCGGCTGCGCTCCAGCACGGCCAGCAGGCGCCGATCGAGCGCTGCGAGCGCCGGCGCGAGGGCCGTCGTATCAACGCGCCGCCCGCCGGCCAGGGCGGCCCAGCCGAGCTCCGTCAATCGCTCCCGCTCCCACGCCGCTTCGAACGCGGCGGCATCCGCGGCCGCCAGGAGCGGCTCGAGCGCCGCCATGAAGCCCCACAGCCGATCGCGCGCCTCCATGCTATGGAACATAGCCCGCGTGACGGGGCCCGGGGAGGCGATCGGCATTGCGCTCCTTTTGGCCGCCGCTTAACCTTGCCACCCGTCCCCGATGATCTTCCAAACGATCATCCGTCGCTACCAACCGTGGCTCGCGGCGGCCGCCGCGCTCTCGGTCAGCGCCTGCGCCCAGGATTCAGGGGCGATCGTGCTGGGCCTGGCCGGCCCGATGACCGACCCACTCGGCATTGCTCAGCTCAAGGCGGCCCGGCTGGCCGTGGATCAGATCAACCAACGCGGTGGTGTGCAGGGACGGTTGGTCCGGCTGCGCATCGTGGACGACAGCGGCAGCGAGAACAGCGCCGTGCTGGGCGCCAAGGCCCTGTACGACGACGCGGCGGTGGTCGCGGTGGTGGGGCACATTACCTCGAGTACCAGCCTCGCCGCGGCGCGCGTGTATGGCGGTGGCGATCGGCCGGTCCCCATGATTTCTCCCACCGCTTCGAGCCCCCAGCTGTCCGGCATCAACGAATTCACGTTCCGCGTCTGCCCCAGCGACCTCCAGCACGGCCCCGCCTTGGCCCGGTTCGCCAGCCAGCGGCTGACCGCCCGCCGGGCGGCGATCATCTACGTGAACGACGATTACGGCCGCGGGGTGCGCACGGCGTTCGCCTCGGAGTTCGCCGATCTGGGCGGCACGGTCGTCGAGCAGGATCCGTTCCTGTCGAGCACGACGTCGCTGGAGCCCTACGTGACGCGCATGCGCGCTGCCGGCGTCGATGTCCTGATGATCGCCGCCGACGCCCCGGGGGCGGAGCTCGTGCTGCGGGAGCTGCGCCGCCAGGGGGCGCGCTGGCCGGTGATCGGCGGCGACGCCCTGGTGGGTATCGAAGCCAGCGGCGCGCTCGCCGAAGGGATCCACATTTCCTCCGCCTACTTGTCCGATCGTCCCGGCGCGAAGAACGCCACGTTCGTACTCGACTACTTCCGGGCCACGCGGGGCGAACGGCCTAACGACGTGGCCGGCCTCACGTATGACGTCGTCACCCTGGTCGCCCAGGCGATCGAGGCGGTCGGGCCCGATCGGCGGGCGATCCGCGACTACCTCGCCTCGGTCGGGCCACGGCGCCCGGCCTTCGAGGGGGTGAGCGGACGCATCGCCTTCGACGCCCGCGGCGACGTGCCGGGGAAGCCGCTGACGATCGCGATCGTGCGCGGCGGCAGACTGGTTGCGGAGGCCAGCCAGTGAAGCTGCGCCGGCGGCTCAATACCGTGCGGGCTCGCATCCTGCTGGGCCTCGGCGCGCTGGCGCTGGGACTCGTCCTGACCGCGGCCACGGGGACCACCGCGCTGAGCACGATCCGCCACCGCATCACCGCGGAAATGAACGCCTTGCGCACCGCCACCAGTATCAGCACGGGACTCCTGACGACCGTGTTCACCGAGCTGCGCGCCGCCGTGCAGTACATCAGCACGCCCACCGAGCGTGCGCGCAACGAGTTCCAGAGCGCCGCCGACAGCGCCTTCGAGCTCGATCGGCGCCTGGAACAGATCGGGGATCTCACCGTCGAAGACCGGCTGGTGGTGAACCGGATCAAGCTGCTGCTGTCGTCCATCCAGGTCGACTACGCGTTGGCTCACGCGCTCCGGGACCTGGGTCGCACCGGGGAAGCGCAGGCGCGTTCCAGCGGTGTCCAGACGTCGGTCAACGAGCTGGTCCAGCTGGTGCGCGGGCTGACGGCGCGCCAGTCCGAGAAGGCCGGGCAGGCGGCCGAACGCCTTGCGCTGCTGGCGGGGCGCCGCGAGCTGTTTCTGTGGCTCGTGCTGGCCGTCTTCGTGGCGCTGGGGGCCGTCGCGACGATGCTCACCGTGAAATCGGTGGAAGGCCCGCTGGCGCGCCTCGTGACGGCCGCCGAGCGGTTCGGCGCGGGCGACCTGCGCCCCGTAACGTCGGGCGCGATGCCGCGGGAATTCCAGCTGCTCGCCAATGCGCTGCGGGAGATGGCCGACCGCCTGCGCGGGATCGTCCGGGAGGTGATCGGCGAATCGGATCGCATTACCACCTCCGCCGGAGACCTGTCGGCGGTAAGCGAGGAGCTGGCGGCGTCGTCCAGCGAGGTGTCGACCGCGATGGTGGACATCTCGAGCGGCGCCGAGCTGCAGCGCACCGAGCTGGGCTCGATCGAAGGCGGTCTCGAGAAGCTGCGGCGCGCCGCCGGGGACATGGCGGAAGCCGCCGGCCAGGCGGCCCGGCTGGGCGAAGCGATCCGCAGCGCGGCCACGCGCCACCACGGCGACATCCAGACCGCCGGTGAATCGCTGCTCGGGGTGCGTGAAGTGGTGCTCACGACGGGACAGCAGGTCACGCGACTGGTGGAACAGAGCGCGGCAATCGACGATTTCGTCGACTTGATCCGGCGCATCTCCTCGCAGACCAATCTCCTCGCCTTGAACGCCGCGATCGAGGCGGCGCGGGCCGGCGAGCACGGGCGCGGGTTCGCCGTGGTCGCCGAGGAGGTCCGCCAGCTGGCCGACGAGTCCGCGCGAGCGGCCGAGGAAGTCGCCCGCACCACGGCGGCGATCCGGAAACAGATGGACGGAATGACGACGGTGATGGGCGACGGCCAGAACCGGGTGCGCGGCATCGAGGCGGTTGCGACCGGCGCCGCCGCCGCCCTGTCCGAAATCGCCACGGCCGTGGCGCAGGTGGAACAGGCGGCCGCGCGGGTCACCGGCGTCGCGCAGCAGAACCGCGAAATCGCCGAAGACCTCTCCAGGAAGACCGAGCAGGTGGCCGCCAAGGCCGCCGCGCACGCCGCCGGCGCCGAAGCGGTATCCGCGGCGGCGCAGCAGCAAGGCGCGTCGACCCAGGAGCTCGCCGCCGGCGCCGGCACGCTGCTCCAGGCCGCGGAGAAGCTGCGTTCGTTGGTGAAAGGATTCCGGGTGTAGCGGCGCTACGGCGTGACGATGATCGTCCCGGCCATCGACACGCCGTGAATGGTGCAGTGGTAGGGGAAGGTCCCCACCGTGCCGAAAAACTGCGGGAAGCTGTTCCCCGGCAGGATCGTGCCGCTGTTCCAGATCCCCGTATCGGACGTGGACGTGTGGTTCACCGGGTCCCCGTTGAACCAGGTGACGTAGTTGTTCACCCTGATCGTGACGGTATCGGGGAAGAACAGGTTGCCCGCGATGATCACGTAGGCTCCACCCACCGTGACCGTCACGGTGTCGCTGGTGTACCCCGGGGCCGACGCGATCACGCGGTAGGTCCCGGCCGTATCGAACCGCACGCCGGAGTAGGCGTACAGGTCACCGGGTACGACGGAGACCGGCGTGGAGTCGAACGCGGTGTGCGTCGGGTTGTCGGATCCGAGCGAGACGGTCACGAGCGCGGTCACGACGCGCGGGGTCCCGAGCGAATCTGCCGTGGTGACCGAGAGGAAGTTGTCGGCGCCGGCCACGACGCTGGTGTTCATGCTGATCGACAACCTGGGCCGCGACACCCGGACCGTCATCGGCGCCGCCGCTCTCGCATCCGCCGAGGTGGCGGTGATCGTCGCGGTGCCCAGACTCACCCCGGTCACATCGAAGTAGGCGTAGTAACTGCTCGCGGGGATCACCACCGATGCCGGGACCTGCAGGACGCCGGGGTTGTCCGAGCTCAGGTTGACCGTCACGTCCGTCTCGGTCGTGTAGTTCAGCTGCACGTAGGTCTGGAAGCTCGCCACCTGGTTCGGGCCGATGGTGACGGGCGCGTTGATGATCTGCAGCTGTCCGCTGTCGACCGAGACGACCATGGTGTCGGACCTGTAGCCGGGTGCCGAGAAGACGATCTGGGCCGAGCCCCGCTGCAGGCCGGAGAACTGGAACGACGTCTGGCTGAAGTCGGCGGGGATCACCCGCGACGCCGAGTCGCCCTGCACGACGCCCGGATCGCTCGAGACCTGACTCACGGTGAGGTCACTGGCGACGGCTCGCCCGATGCCGTTCTGATCCGCCGCGGAGACGAACACCGTGCTCGGCACCCCCCCGATGGGCAGGGTCAGGTTCGCGACGCCGGCCACCAGCCTCGGCTGCCCGACCGACACGTTGGTGGTCGCCTGCGAGTACCCGGTCGCCCGGGCAATGAGCTGCGCGGCGCCGATGGTCTGGCCGGTGATGTCGAACGCCGGGCTGAAGCTCGAGCCCACCGGGATGACCACCGAGTCCGTGCTCAACGTGAACGCCTGGCTCGCCGGCGGCAGCGTGCTGTCGCTCTTCGCCAGACGCACTACCAGCGGCTGTCCGGTCACGTTGTTGTCCACGTACACGTACTGGTTCTGGAACACCTGTCCCGTGCCGACCGTGATGTTGGCGTAGGCGAGGTGCAGCGTGGGACCGGTGACCGTGATCACCGGCGTGGTATCCGGCTGGAAGCCCGGCGCGGACACGATGACGCGCGCCGTGCCGCCGCCCACGTAGCGGATCTTGAAGTACCGGAACGAGCTGGCGGTGTCGATCACCGCCGTGCCGCTGTCCTGGGCCGGAGTCACGGTTCCCGCGGAATCGATCACGATCACGCTGGCGTCGGTGGAGGCGATGGTGTAGGTCACCGGCGCGCTCGGCTTCAGCCCGTAGCCCGACCGCGTCGCGGTGCTCACCGATACGTAGCTCGGGGCGTCCGTCGTCTGGTGGGACGTTCCGGGGTTCCCGATGATCAGTGACGACGGGGTGACGGCGAGCGCGGCGCTGCCGTCGACGTAACCGACGGCCGAAGCGGTGATCGTGTCCGTCCCCAGGGAATCGATGCCCTGGATCTCGAAGGGCTGGGAGAACGATTGCCCCCGTGGGATGACGACGGTCGCGGCGGGCAGCGAGGTCGCCGCCGGATTGGTGTGCGCGAGGGTGACCAGCACCGTGTCCGGGGCGTTGCCGCCGATGACGGAGATGTAGTTGTTCTGCAGCTTGAGGCCGCGGCTGACGGTGTACGGGAAGCCGAACGCGATCGACAGCGGGGTCGGCAGTACCCGGATCAGGTTCGAAGAGTCGGGCGACGACCCCGGCGCGCTCGAGAAGATGCGTGCGCCCGCCGTATCCACGCCTACGACCCGCAGCGAATCCGCGCCGCTCGTCGACGCGCCCGCGGGGATGGTCACGCGCCCGGAGTCGAGCGTAAACGCATTCGCGTTCCCCGACGTCAGCGTCACCGTGAGCGGCGCGAGGAGCGGGTAGGAGTAGTTGTTCACCGAGTCGACGACGTAGGCCGTCACCGCCCGCGGGGCGGAAATCGTGTACAGCGGCGACCCCACGCTGTTGGGCCGGACGTGGATCGGATCGACCGTGAACACGGCCGGCGAGCCGCTCACCACGTACGACCCGCGTGCGTCGATCGTCGCCGAGTCGACGCCGAGGCTGTCGCCCTGAATGTCGAGATAAGCGAACGTCTGCCCGGCGGGGATGCCCACCGAGTCCGGAGTGGTGTGCCCGATCACACCGGGCCGCGTATGGTTGAACAGCACCCAGAACGTGTCGGGTCGCACATACGGGATGGAGACATACGCGGCGTTGACGCGGCGCATCCCGATGCCCACCCGGCCGTCGTAGGGGAAACTGTGGTTGAAGGTCAGCCCGGGCGGCGTCACGTGGACCAGGAACGAGTCGGCCTGATACCCGGGAGCGGTGACGACAATCCAGGTCGAGTCCCCGCCGGCGCCGGGTTGGGCACGCAGCCCCGCGCTGGCCGTGGCGCTCGTCGAGCCGGCCGCAATCGTATCCACCGCGACCGTCAGCGCCACGACGTTGGTATCCCGCGACGCGGCCGTCACGACGAGCGGGGCGATCACCGGGTGCCCGTAGCTCAGCGAGTCCGCGGTGGTGGCGGACCAGTACCCGAGCGTCGGATTGCCGGCGATCATCGACGTCGAGCCGCTGGCCAGGAGGCGGGGCGTGCTGAACCGCAGCGTCGCCGAGTCGGGATTCCACCCCGGCGCCGTCACCTTGAGCTGCGTTTGCCCCGCGGCGGTCGCACCGACCGTCATGTACACGTAGTTGAGATTGGTCGGGATCGTGTCCGCGGCGGGCACGGTGCCGATCGTCGGCGCGAGGGTGGCCGTCACGACCAGCGGATGGTCCATCCCGAACGTGATGCTCGTGTACGGCTGGAACGACTGCCCCACCCCCAGCACCCCGGTGTAGGGGAATGGCAGGTTGAGGACGAGGTCGTTGGGCGCCACGTCGATATAGGAGAACTTGCCGACGAACGCGCCCGAGGTCGGCACGACGCTATCGCGACCCGGCACGAGGCCGCTGAACACCACATCGGCCGCGAGCTGTCCCGCCGGGATGATCGCCGGGGCCGGGCTGACGAGCGCGCCGCCCGTCTTGTAGATGAACGTGACTCCGAGCCCGCCCGCGGGGGCCGGGTCGGACAGGAACACCTGCGCCCGGTACGTCTCGTTCTGGTTGACGTAGAAGTTGGTGCGCTGGAAGAACTGTCCGATGTCCCGGAACTCGATCGTGGAGACGACCGTCACCACGATGGAATCCGGCTGGTAGCCCAAGCCGGACGAATCGGCGGCGACGAGCGTCGCCCGCCCCGCCGACACGCCCTGAATGATGACCGACGTATTGGCGGTGTTCGGATTGAACGTCACCGTCTTCACGGTGGTCTTGGCGACGAGCGAATCGGTCGAGGTCAACTTCACGACGAGCGGGCTCGCGTCGGTGCGCGTGAGCGACAGCGCGATCGACACGTTGCCGCCGTTCCCGACCGCGATCGAATCGAACGCCCACTGGATCACGGGCGGCGGGGTCGCCACGACCGCGACCTTCACGGAATCCTTGAACCCGTCCACCGAGTCGGCCACGAACGTCACGCCGAGCTGGACGCCGGTGACACGGCCGCTGCTGTTGACGGTCGCGATACTCGTGTTGCGCGAGCTGTATCCGATCGTCTTGCCCGGGATCGGGTAGCCGCGCCGGTCGAGCGCCCGGGCCACGATCTGACCCTGCCCCAGCACGCCCACCTGGAGACTGTCGGGGAGCGCGGGAACGTTCTGAATCGCGAACGTCACCTGGTTGACGCGCAAAGTCGCCGATCCCTGCAGGCCGCTCACCGTGTCCCGCGCCAGGACGACGGCGTTCCCGGCGCCGATGATGAGGACCCGGCCGGTGACGGCGTTCACGGACGCCACGGTGGGGGTGGCCGAGGTGTAGCGAATCGTGAGCCCGGGGACCGGGCTGCCCGCGGTGTCGAGCCCCGTCGCGGTGAGTTGGACCGTGTCGCCGATCGCCGTAATCACCGTATCGGCGGGAGAGACCGCGATCGAAACCACCCCCGAAGCCGTCGCCACCGTGGCCGTAAAGACCGCCGGCGAGCCCGCGAGGCCGGCCGCGCTCGCCTGAACGGTCAGAGCGCCGGCCGCCGTGGGCGTCACCGTCACCGCGGCGTTCCCGGCCGGGTCGGTCGTGGTCGAGGACGCCGACAGGGTGGCGGAGCCCGTGGTGACGCTCCAGGTCACGAGCTTCCCTCTCTGGTACGGCGCCCCGAGGCCGTCGCGCACCTGCACCGAGAGCGGTTGCGGGAGGGCCACCCCAACCGGCCCGTTTTGCAGGTCACCCGACACCTTCTGGAGCGTGGTGGCGGGCGGCTCGAGGTGGAGCCGGGTCGAGTCCTTGAGGTGCGTGGGCGTCTCGGCGATCAGCCAGACGCTGTCGCGCACGGTGGTGGCGCCCACCAGCGTCGCCGTGAGGTAATTGACGGTGATGCTGCCGCGCGTGGAGTCGCTCAGGCGGTACCCGACCGGAACGCCCGGGATCGGCGTGTTGGTCGCATCGTACACGACGGCGTGCAGCGCGAAGGGGGTCCCGCCTTCGGCGGTCGTATCGGCCGGCAGGACCTGCACGCGGGTCGCGGTCGCCCCGGGACCGACATAGCTCGCGGTGAACGGGGCGGGGGTGGGGTTGTTGCCTTCCACGATCGTGAGCGTCGTCGCCAGCCGATACCACAGGATGCCGGCGCCGAACGCCTCGACCAGGACGTCGAAGGCCTGCGGGGAGCGATCGAGCGGCACGCGCAGCTGGAGGACGGCGGAATCGCCCTGGACCTGGGTGCCGACGGGAGCGATGGTGGTGTCGTAGGCGACGGTCGACTGGCCGGCGGGACGGAAGGTGACGCGGATACTGTCGAGGGGAATGTCGGGCTCGCCCGACGCCGCCGGCGCGGTCAGGCCACTGAGGTCGAGCCGCAGCGCGCCCGGCCCCCAGGGCCCGGCGACCCGCTCGTCAGCGCAGGTGAGTACAACAAAGGCCAGCACGAGGCCGGCCCCAAGGCGCAGCGCCCGACCCACGACTCCAGAGTCAGCGGCGAGATTTCTTCTTCTTCTCGTGCCTCTTGGACGGCTTCGTCTTGGCGCCGCGCGCCGCTTTGCGCTTCGCCTTCAACGCGCCCTGCACGTCCGCCATCACGCGGTCGCCTTCGTCCGGACCAATGAGCCCGCGGCGCACGGCGTACCGAATCAGCTCCTCGGCATCCTCGACCTCGAACTCCCCGATGCCCGACGCCGCGCGAATCGCTTTCACCAGCGCGTCCGCCACCGGGCTGCGCAGCACACTCGCGATCCCCGGCAGCGCTTCGAGCAGCGAGGAGATCTGCGATCCGCCAAGCTCCGCTGGCATCGGGCGCGTCAATCCATGGTTGAAGGTCGCGCCAACCTACTACTCGCTCCGAAGAGCGTCAAGAATTCCGATGCGTGCCGCCTGCCTTACCGCTGATACCGCACCAGCACCGAGATCCCGGTCCCGGTGAGATCGATGCGCCCGTTCCCGGGATCGTAGACCCAGCCCGGCGAGACCCGCGCCGTCAGCGTGCTCGAAAACTGGTCGGTGAGACCGAGGCGGGCGTTCAGGCCGAACGTGTAGAGCCGCCCGCCACGCACGGCGCCGGGGTTCCATTGCCGGAATCCCGCCAGCGGCTCGAGCGCCACGCGCGGCGCCAGCTGCTGGCTCACGCGCAGCTCGGCGTTGAAGACGTTTTCCTTGACATCCGCGCTCGGGCCGGCGCCGTCCGAGCCCGCGGCCCGGTAGTAGTTCCACGCCCCGAACGACACGCTGGTGCGACCCAGGGTGAGGCCGTATCCCGCGTCGACGATGAACCGCGGTCCCGGGTTGAACCAGCCGTTGACGATGCCCGATCCCGAGAACTGATCGGTCGAAAACGTGCTGTAGGTGGCGCCGACGAGCACCCGCGAGCGCTGGCCGATGATGCGGTCTACGCCGATGCGCAGCCGGCCCTCGAGCCCGGGGTTGTAGGTCAGCGGCTGGTCGCTGAACGGGCGGTAGCTGGTGGCGTAGCGCACGCTCCCCGCCAGGCCGAAGTTCCAGCCGCCGGCCGGCACCGCGTAGGCGAGGCCGCCGGTGACGCCGAATCCGGTCCCCAAGGTGCTGACGGGGAATGAGAGAAACGGCGAGCTCATCGAGCTCGAAACCGTGAACTCGCTGGTCGAGAACGACCGCTTTCCCGTCGGCAGGTTGAGGGCGAGGGAGGCGACGGCGCGGTCGCGTCCGAGCGTGTACAGCAACCGCAGCTGCGTGTCGGTCAGCCCGGTGAACGTGCGGGTCGAGTCGCCGGTGACCGCGTTGTGCGCGACGCGCGCCGTCACATCGATCGACATGCGGCGGCCGATCGGCGCGACCACGACCAGCGGGATGCTCCACTGCGACGCCGCCGTGACCCTGTTGGAGCCGATGCTGTCCTTGAAGGAGTAGCGCTGGAATTCGAAGCCCGTGAGCGTGTTCCACCGATTGTACAGCGCCACGGACCCCTGCGCGGCGAGCGGCGCGCCGCCCACGCCCAACACCAGGAGAGCGAGTCGAGTGCGCACGGTCGCCTCCTAGGGTCGCCGGATGATGATGATGATGGTGCCGATGAGCCCGGGGTTCCCGCCGGGCCCCTGGCATCCCGCCACCTCGCACACCGGATCCGGGCGCGGCGGCGGCGTAATCGATCCCGGCGTCGCGGTCTGATCGACGATCGCCGCCCCGGTCGGGACCACGCTATTCAGCGCGTTCGCCAGGCCGTAGGTACCGCCGGTCACTCCCGTGGCCGCCCCGCCCCCTCCGGCTCCGCCGACAATGGCGGCGACGGTGTTGTCCGGCGTGCCGCCGGCCGATTGCGCCGCCTCGCTCGACTGGGCCTGCTGAGCCGCGGCCTGGAAAGAAGGATCGCGCTGGGCGGCGGCGCGGAAACTCGCGCTGGCCGCCTGGAAGTCTCCTCGATCCTGCGCCTCGAGTCCCCGGCTGTAGAGGAGGAAAGCCTGCAAGTCGCGGGTCGGGCGCTCGCTGATCGCAATACTCTCAGCCGGCGTGAGCGCCACGCCCATTTTGGCGAGCAGCTGGAACACGACCGACTTCTCGATATCGAAAAGGGCATTCAGCTGATCGCGTCCGCTTCCGGTCGCCGCGACTTGCGCGTCGGTCGCCCGTACCATCGCCGCATCGAGTCGCACCCCGCCGGGCAGATCCTGGAACTGCCCCTGCACGACCTGCCCCGCGCCGACCAGATGACCCGACCGGGCCCCGGTCGCTGGATCGACGCGGCCACTGGCAGACAGCCGCATTTCGTCGAGCAGCGCCTGCAGCCGCTCGCGCTCGACCAGCCGCATGCTGCGCACGTGGGACAAATCGCTCACGACCAGGGCCGCGAGGCCGCGCTCCAGGGGTCGCAGCGAGGAATCCTGACCGGTATACCGGAAGGGGAACACGGCGACCGTGTTCGGATCGGGCGGCGTCCGGCTCAGCTCGCTCTCCCGCGCCAGGGACGCCCGGGCATTGGCATGCAGCTCTTTGCGAGCCAGCAGCGCGAGCCGGCCGTTCAAGAGGCGGCTCACCTCGCCGGTGGGGCGAGCGGCGAGCAGCTCTCCGTAGACGGCCCGCGCGGAGTCGAACTGCTCCATCCCCTCGTAGGTGAAACCGAGATAGGCGCGGGCCACCCGATTCTCGGGCTGCTGCAGTAGCACGGTCGCGAGCGCGACGCGCGCGTTGGCAAAGCGGTTGGCCGCGTAATAGGCTTGGGCGAGCCGGAGGTTCACGTCCGGATCGGTGGGGCGCTGCGCGCGCTGCGCCTCGAGGGCGGCGAGGTCCGCGGGACTGAGCGCGCCCGTGCGACTACCGCCCGTAGCACACGCGGTGAGTACCGCGCACACGACGGCCGTGGCCAGCGCGCGCGAGCATGACGTGATCATCGGCTCCTCATGGACTGTAGCAAACGACGTGCCGAAGCCCGATCAGGGGGATGCAGGATAGCCCCGAATCCGGTCAATCGGCCGTGACGCGCCGGTGCGGGCTGCGGTGAGCCCGGTCACGACGGGACGGCTCCCCCGCCCGCGGGGGCGGCGGCCGCCGGGATATCGTCACTTCCGATTGCGCCAGCAATTCCCCAAGCACCGTCCGTGTACGGGCATCGAGCGGCATGTCGAAATGGACGCCGAGACGGTACTCGGCACGGTCCGCTCCCTGTCCCAGCAGCGTAAACCCGTTGCGTTCCGGCTGCACGACATCGACCTCGATGTCGGCCACCGGCTGGAAACCGGGAGCGTCCATCCCGACAACCTCCTGTTGGCACAAGAGATACGCAACGGCTTCCGAGTGTCAAGCGAGACCGACGCCGGTTGCCCCGATTCCACCCCGGGCTAGATTGGGTCGGTTCGCACGGTAAGCCAAGAGAAGAAGCGGGATTACAGGGAAGGAGACGATTCGGTCCGTGGCAGGTGACGCGATTCAAATGATGGGAACGGTGACGGAAGTGCTCCCCAACACCACGTTCCGCGTAAAACTGGAAAACGGTCATGAAGTCCTGGCCTACGTGAGCGGCAAGATGCGCAAGAACTACATCCGCATCCTCCAGGGCGATCGCGTGGCGGTCGATCTGTCGCCCTACGATCTCACGCGCGGACGGATCACCTACCGGTACAAGTAGCGGCGCTAGCGGCCCGCCCCGATCGATACGCCGACATACACATTGCGACCCGGCGCCGGCTCGTAGTAGCGGTCCCGCGCCGCGTTGATCACTACCGACGACACGTAGGACCGGTCGAGCAGGTTGTTGACGCCAAGGAATGGGGCGAGGCGCACCGTTCCCACCGCTCCCTCCCAGCCCACGCGGAGCACAGTGCCCCACCACGGCGCCGTGCGAGCGAACGGAGCCCCGAGATTGACGGTGTCGCTCACCAGATAGCCGGACGCGTAGGTCTCTTCGATTTCTGCCCAGGCCCCGCGCAACGCGGCCGGGGCGGCGCGCAGGGTGACGTGCAGCCAGTGTCTCGGCACACCCGGCAGCTCACGCCCATCGAGCGTGAACACCTGACCGCCGGTCGTGAAGGAGTACCGGCTGAACCGGAAGTCGGAATAGGTCCAGGTGACGTTGAGGTCCACCCCGCTCACCACGGTGACGTCCGCGCCCAATTCCACGCCGCGATGCCGCGAGCTGCCGGCGTTCCGGTAGTAGAAGCGCGGCGCCGCGATCTCGTAGGGGATCAGCTCGTTGCGCACGTCCGCCTGAAACAGCGTCACCGAGTAGGTCGCCCGGCTGGTCCACTGGCCCCGTGCTCCAACCTCGTAATTCCAGGCCGTTTGCGGCCGGAGATTCTGGTTGAATCCACCAGCCGTGTCCGGGCGATTCACCAGCTCGGTTGTGGTGGGCGTTTCGAATGACGAGCCGATGCTCCCGAACAGCGTGACCGCGTCCGATGGATTCACGGCGAGGCCAAGCGATCCGGACCACGCGCGCATCAGGCGATCACCGGAGTCGTCCGGATTCGACCCCGTGATCAGCCGGTCGCGCACGTCGAACCGGATCCAGTCGTAGCGCAGACCCGCGGTCAACGTTGCGCGCGGCGACACCTCCAGGGCGCTCTGCAGGAATGGCCCGATTTCCGTGACTCGTTCCAGCTGATCCAACACCCGCGTGGTATCGCGCCGCGCCGAATCGCCCGGCGTATTGAGGTAATTCCAGTTCACCCGATCGTCGCGCTGCCGCTGCACGTCGATGCCCGCGGTGATCCGATTCACGAGCTGCCCGAAGAATACCGGCCGGCTGACGCTCGCCCGCACGCCGTAGTCGACCCGCTGGAGATCGATGTACGTCGTCGTGATGGGGTTCTGGAGATCGCGGGTGAGCCCGAACGCCGTCAGCGCCAACTCGCCGTCGTGGGGCAGCGCGCGAACCAGGGACGCCCCCGCCTGGACCTGCGTCACGTCCTTCCCCGCGCGGCGGTTGAGATTCAGGGCCGGCGCCGAGTCCATGTTGGCCGCGAGCTCAGCACCGGTGAGCGATCCCGGATTGTCGGCCCGCGGGTTGTCGCCCACCCCGAGCACTGACGAGAGCGTCCAGGTGGTGCCGATGGGGAATCGCGCCCGGGCATTCAGGTTGCGCAGATCGGCCGCGCTGTGGTCCCGCTCTCCTTCGTAGGAGAGCCGCGACGCCGTGACCTGCGCCACGCCGGCGCCGATGCGGGCAGTGGTTGTGGTTCGCCACTTGCTCCAGGTCCGGTCCGGGCGCCGCTCGAACCGCCCCACGACGACGCGCGCCTCCTCGGTGATCCGCTCGGGAAGCCCGGGATGGGTCCAGATGCTGATCACCCCGCCTGAGGCGTTGCCGAACAACGACGACGTGGAGCCGCGCAGCACCTCGATCCGATCCACTTCGCCCAGCTCCAGGTTCGTCAACTGACCCTGGCCATCGGGAAGCGTCTGGGGAATCCCGTCGATCAGCACCTTGATGCCCCGCACCGCGAACGCCGACCGGCTGCCGAATCCCCGGATCGACATGCGCTGATCCTGGGAGAAGTTGTACCGGTTCGCCACGTACACGCCGGGAACGCTCGCCAAAGCCTCGTCCAATCCCCACGTCGGCCTGGCCTGTGCGATGCGCTCGGGCCCCACGACCTGAATGGACAGCGGGATCTTGGTGAGCGGCAGCATACTGCGGGCGGCGGAAACGGTGAGGGGTTCCAGGACGTGGCGCGGCGGCTGGGAATCCGGCTCCTGGGCGTGCGCCGACCGAGCCCAGAGCGACCAGAGCCCTCCGCATACCGCCCACAGCACTCGCCGAGTCATGCCCTCTTGTTGCTACTCGGTGCCGCGCGGAGCGTCAAGCCGCCCGCAGGGGAGCTATGTCAGCGATTTCGTCCCGTCCCCACGCGTGTACACCACGGTGCGGCTGCGGCCACCGATGCGCGCCTGCACGACGTTGATCTGATCGGCGAACAGCTCGAACAACACCGTGTTCGCAAGGCGCAACCCGCTCGGGGGAGAGTCGCCGACCGCCGCGCTGAGCCGGATCCACGTCACGTCGTCCTGGTCCGTGATCGCGCAGCGTGCGAGCGGGACGGCGTTGCCAGCGGCGTCGCGCAGGGTCATGGCCGCCGCGACGTACCCGCAGGCGGTCCCCCCACGCCGCGCTAGCGCCTGCTCAAGGTCCTCGGTGAACACCCGGATCGTCAACTCGAGCGTGCGGGTTTCCTGGCGCCAGGTGACGGTGGTGACCGAGCTGTGCAGCGGGTGGGCGGCGGCGACGAGTGCCAGGAGGAGCGGGCTCACCATGGCACGCGCTCCACCGCCCAGCGGCTCGCGACCAGTATGACGACTACCGAGACGCCAAGCACGCGCAGCCGCACAGGCGAAAGCCGCGTGGTCCACGACAGGCGCTTCACGGCGTGATCCACTGCCACGAGAATCACGGTGGCAACCAGCAGGACCAGGACCTGCCCCAGCTCGATGCCGAGATTGAAGCCGAACAGCGGTACCGCCACGCGATCGGCGAACAGGCTGCGCAGATAGTTCGCGAAGCCCGCGCCGTGGACCAGACCGAACACACCCGAGAATAGCGGCCGGGAGCGCCAGCGCCTCGCGCTGCGGACCCGGTCGCGGATCAGCAGGTTCTCGAGTCCCGTGGCGACGATGGTGACGGGAATCAGGAATTCGATCCAGGCGGTGGGCAGCAGCAGCGTGTCGGTCACCGCCAGCGCCAGCGTGATCGAGTGACCCACCGTGAACGCGGTGACCACCCACACCGCCTGCCGCCAGTCGCTCGGCCGATAGATCGCCGCCAGGGCCAGCAGGAACACCATGTGGTCGGCCCCGTTCGGGTCCAGGATATGGCGGAAGCCGAGCGAGACGAATGCGGCGAGCTCGGACACGCTACAGACCCTCGAGCGCCTCCCGGGCGGCGCGGGCGCCGGCCGGGGAGAAGTACGGATTCACGTCCAGCGCGCGCTCGAGATCGCGGCGCGCCGCCACGCGGTGGCCCAACGCCAGCGCGATCATGCCGCGGTGATAGAAGAGCATGGCGTCGTTGGTGTTCAACGCCGTCGCTCTCGACATGGCGTGCAGCGCTTCGCGGTCCCGGCCGGAGCGGTGCAACGCCCACGCGAGCAGGTCCCAGCCGTAGATGTCTCGACGCGTCTCGATTTCCCGCCGCGCCTGCGCCAGCACCTCGGGCACGCGACGTTTGCGGTCGAGCAGGAACAGGCTCCACGCGCGGTGAAACTCACCCGGCTGCGCCAGGGTCACCGCCGCCATGGCTCGGACATACTGCTCGGCCTCCCCGGAGTCGCCGAGCGCCGCGTGCGCGTCGGCGATCAGGCCGAGGGTCGCCGGATCCGGCGCGCTGGCGATGGCGCGCTCGCCGTAGCGCACCGTCTCCGTCCAGCGGCCCCGAGCCGCATGGGCTCGCGCCAGCGCCGCCAGCAGCCGGGCATCGGTTGGGGCGATCGCCAGTCCCGCGCGCAATGCCCGTTGCGCGGTCCGGGTGTGCCCGCCACGCAGCTCGAGGTCGCCGATGCGCAGATGGAACCACGCCACCTGCTCACGGGGAGTCTTGGGGCGGGACCGGGCCGTATCGAGCGCGGCGGTGAGCAGCCGGCGGGCGGCTTCGACATGGCCCTGCAGCTCGAGCCACCGGGCCAGACGCGGCGCGACCGCGAGGTCGGCGCGCGCGTGGTACAAGGCGCCGAACATGCGCCGCGAGACGTCATAGTGGCCCAGCTCCATTTCGATCTCCGCCAGAACCGCCCGCGCGGAGACACTGGTGGAGTCGAGGGCCACGAGGCGTTGCGCGACGATTCTGGCTTCGGCGAAGCGGTGTTGGGTCATCAGCGCCGACGCCAGCGTCGTGTAGCCGCGCGCGTTGCGTGTGTCGCGGTTGACGAGCGAGCGGCGCGCCAGGGCTTCCGCTTTCAGCACGTCCCCCGGGTCACCGCGCTCGCGCCCTCGCTGCAGGTGCAGGGAGGCGAGCTGCGCCAGGTCGAAGGCGCTGGTCGGGTCGCGACGCAGCCGCCAATCGTAGAACGACAGGTTGGCTTCGCGGATGGCCGCCTCATCGCGGACCGGCGTGGGGGAAGCGCGGCGGCCCGCCCGGCCGCCGAGCGCCCCTGCCGCGAGCACCGCGCCCGCGGCAAGGGTCACGAGCCGCGACTGAATCGACGGCATGATCAGTGGGCTGCGGCGAGATACGGGAACGTCGCGCTGAAGGCCGCGTCGTTCGCGTCCACGTTGTCGTCGGCCAGCCCGGGAGTGGTGTTGTTGGGATCGAGCAGGGCGCCGAATACCGCCTGCAGGCCCGCGGTCACCACGTCGTCGTCGAGCTTGCGGCCACCCCAGCCGTCGGCCAGGGCCCAGGTGAGCCACCCGGCGGTGTTGGTCGCCTTGTCGGACTGCACCACCAGCTCGTCGGGTAACAGGACGGCGGCGATCGTCTTGCCGACCGTCGTATCGCGGCCGGCGACGTTGTCGACGAAGCCGCGGATGATCGGAGTGAACGCGGCCACGTCGATCGTGGGCGCGGTCGACCCGTGGTATCCGTGATCCCGCTTGGCCAGAAACACCTCCGAGACGAGCGGGTTGCCGAGCCGCTGCACCTGGTTGTAGTCACGATCCGGGTCGGGCGCGGTGATGAGTTTCTCGTCGGTGCAGGCCGCGACGAGCGCGAGCGCCACAACCGGCAGGAGGTTCTTGAGGTTCATCGGCAATGCTCCTTGTGATCTGTGGTCGGTTACCGGCTGATCGTGGCCCAGATCCCGAAACTCGGTCCGGCCGTCCCCGTGAGCTCGCTCACGGGCAATTCGATGATCAGCGACAGCACGTTGAATCCGGCGAGAAAGTCGATGCCCGGATTGCGCCACGAGCTGGCCGTGGGCGTATCGGGCAGCAACGACAGGGCCCCGGTCACCGGCTTGCGATCCGGAATGATCCGGAAGAACTGCTCGAGGTCGATGAAGAAGGGATCGTCCCGCGGGCCGGCGTAGACCTGCATCCCCGACGCCGAGCCGAGACTGGTGCGGGTCGCGCCGGTCACGACGGGGGTGGCCGTCGACACGGTGTTCATCATGGCGCCCACGACCGGCGGCGGGACGGGCCCACGGACCGCGACGGTCTGGTTCGCCCCGGCGCCATCGAAGGTCACCTGGATGACCTTGTCCTCGATGCCGTCGCGGTTGTTGTCGATCTTGAACTGGTACAGGATGTTCGGATCGAAATACGTGGTGGGTGTTTCCGCGGGGGGCAGCACGCCCCAGCTGTTCATGACCAGGACGACGCGGCCGGCGGTGGGGCTCGGGAACACGTACAGATCGGTCATGTCCATCTCGGGGTTCAACTCGACATCGGGCGTATCCTGGTGATCCGACGCCAGGGCAACGCCGACGCCGGCCACCGCGCTCGCCATGATGAGGGCGAGGGCGGCGAACCGTTTCCGGCGCGACAGCGACTTCCAACCCATGAGAGTGCTCCTCCAGGAAAAGACGACGGGCGTAGACTTGGGACATGGTGTCTACGCCCGCCGGCGTGGGTCGGATTGGCCGCGTGACTAGTCGGTGTGCCGCCAGGCGCCGAGCAGGCGCGGGGTTTCGGTTGGCTGAGGTGACCCGCCCGCGGGCTCCTCGGTGAGCCCGCAGTTGTCGATGAATCCCAGGGACACGATCGCCTGATCGACGGGCAGCCGCAGGGCGGCGCGCCCCCGCGAATCGGTATTGAACAGCCCCATCGACATCGGGGGTTTCCCGGCGGCAATCGCCCACAGCTGGTAGGTCCGTCCGGCCTGCGCCGGCGGGAGGTCGAAGGCCAGGACGATGAACCGGCGGGTGGTGTGATTCCAGAATACGCGCGCCGACGGCTCCCGGTCGGTGCTCGCCAGCGACACGACATGCACCTGGGGTCCCGTCAGATCCGCAAGCAGCGAATCCGCCGCCGCCTTCTCCATCATGGTCCGCGCCAGCTGCGTTTCGAGAGCCCCCACGCGGGTCGACAGCCGCCACGCGTAGACGGCGGCGCCGATCGCGAGGACGATGGCGGCGGCCGCCGCGAGCCACGCGCGGTTCGATCCGCGGCGTCCCACACCGATCGGCCGAACCCGCCTCGCCTCTGCCAGCACGCGATCGCGCAGCGCTTGCGGGGGCTCCGCCGCAGGGGCGGCGTGCGCCAGCAGGCCCGCGACCTCACTGAACGACCGCACCTCCGCCCGGCAGTCCGCGCAGCCCGCGAGATGGCTCTCGAAGGCGCTGCGCTCCTCCGGCACCAGCGCGCCGAGCGCGTACGGCGCGGCGTAGTCCCGCCATTCGTGGTCGGTCATGAAGCTCCTTCCAGCAGCGGGGTCAACTGGCCCCGCAGCTTCTCCATCCCCGCGCGCATCCGGGTCTTGATCGTTCCGAGCGGCTCCGCCAACCGCTCGGCGATCTCGCTCTGCGACAATCCCTCGAAATACGCCAGCTCGATCGCGATTCGCTGCGCTTCGGGCAGGGCGGCCAACGCCCGCGCCACGAGCTGCCGCGCCTCGCCGCGCTCCACCCGCCGGCCCGGATCCGGGCCGCTCGACGCGACCGGCGTCGCCATCCCGTCGTCCGAGAAATGGGCCGCCCGCTCGTAGGCGCGCGCGCGGCGCCCCCGCGCCCGCAGCAGGTCCAACGCGCGGCTGCGCGCAATGGTCGCCAACCACGCCCCGACGCTGCCGCGCGCCGGGTCGAACGAGCCGGCCTGGCGCCACGCCTGGCCGAAGGCGTCCACCACGATCTCCTCGGCGTCGGCCGGCTCGCGCACGATGGCGAGCGCCAGCGCGTAGACGGTCTTCCCGTATCGATCGTACAGGTCGCCCAGGGCGCGATCCTCTCCCCCCGCCATCCGTTCGACCAACTGCCGATCGGGCACCGGGGTGCTTGGAACAGTCGACATTGCGCTCCGAGGTTGGCCTCGAAGATGCTCGGGTATGCCAGACACGGCAACGGACATTACGCGGTCGCCCTGAACTGCTTACGCCGGTCGGGCGGAGGCGGATTTAGCGCGGGTGCTTGAGCAGGCGGTTCCAGCGAATGCGAAACGGATTGGTGGCGACGCTCATATAGATGGTCAGCGGACGGCCCTCGACGTGCGCGCGCGGCAGGAATCCCCAGAAGCGACTGTCCCGCGAGTTGTCGCGGTTGTCGCCCATCACCCAGTAGCTGTCGGGCGGAACCACGATCGGACCCCAGGTATGGAGCGCCGGCCGGTAGCTCGCCGGATCGGGACCGACGTAGTGCGGCAGTTGATGCGCCCGCATCTCCTCCCGGACCTCCGGCGACGTCGGATCCGCACCCTCGCCGAGGTAGAGGGCCCAGGGCTCCTCCAGGCGCACGCCGTTCCGGATCAGGGTATCGTTCACCATCTGCAGGGTGTCCCCCGGCAACCCGATGAGCCGCTTCACCACATCCAGGTTGGGCGTCGAATCCTCCACCGACCGGAAGATGACGATGCGGTCCCGCTTGGGGGACGCGTACCCCGGCAGGCGCAGAAACCGGATCCCGGTAAACGGGATCTGGAACTGGCCGCCGTACCCGGTCTTGTCGACGAAGAGGAAATCCCCCACGAGCAGCGAGTTCTCCATGCTCGGCGAGGGAATCCGGAACGCCTCGACGATGTAGGAGCGCAGCACGAGCCAGATCCCGAGCGCCACCGCGGCCGCGCGCAGCCAGCCTTTCGCCTCCGCGACGACCTTGTCGCGCAGCGGCACCGGTGGGGTCACGGATGCGCGACCCAGTCGGCGATGAAGATGTTGGTTTCTTGGGGCCGCGAGCCGTGCCGGTTCGACGCCCAGACCAGCTTGGTGCCGTCCGGGGAGAACATCGGGAACCCATCGAATTCGGGGCTCGTCGTCACCTGCTCGAGACCGGACCCGTCCAAGTTCACGAGGTACAGGTCGAAGTTGCGCGACGTCGGCTGCTGGAAATTCGTGGCGAAGATGATCCGGATCCCGTCCGGTGTGAAGAACGGCGCGAAGCTGGCACCGGCCAGCCGGGTCACCTGGCGCTGATTCGAGCCGTCGGCGTTCATCACCCACAGGTCCATCTCCTGCGGCCGCACTAGACGTCGGGCCAACAACTCCCGATAGCGGGCGCTGTCCTCCGTCGAGCGCGGGTGATAGGCGCGATACACGATCTGCGTGCCGTCCGGCGAAAAAAACGGCCCACCGTCGTATCCGAGCGTGCGGGTCAGGCGCCGCAGCTCGGTGCCGTCGGTGCGCATCGTGTAAATGTCGAGGTCGCCGTCCCGCAGCGACGTGAAGACGATCGTCGACCCGTCGGGGGACAGCGTGCCTTCCGCGTCGTACTCGGGATTGTCGGTGATGCGGCGGGCCTGGCCGCCGCTCGAGTCGGCGACGTAGAGGTCATAGTCGTAGAGCGCCCAGGCGTACCCCTGCGAATAGTCCGGCCGCGGCGGGCACGCCGCGGCGACGTGCTCGGTGCTGGCGTAGAGAATCCGCGTGTCGCCGGCGAAAAAGTACCCGCAGGTGGTGCGGCCCAGCCCGCTCGAGACGCGGTGCAGGCCGGTCCCGTCGATGTTCATGATGAACTGCTGGTCACAGCCGGTATCGCCGGCGGTGCGCTGCAGAATCAGCTGCCTCCCGGACCGCGAGAAATAGGCCTCGGCATTCTGACCGCCAAAGGTCAGCTGCCGGATATCGCGCAGCCGTACCTCTCCGGTGTCCGCAGCCACGCCCGGCTGCTGCAGTGCCACGGCAATGACGAACCAAGGGATCATAGGCCTCGCAAGCTAGACGGAGGTGTGGGTGGGGGCAATCGGAGGCTCGGGTGATAGCGCTTGGTACCCCGATCCCGGTTACATTTGTCCCACCATGAGTGAACCCGGGCGCCCACGCCCCGCCCCGCAGCTGGACACCCTCGGCAAGCTCTGCGTGGAGGGAAAACAGGCCGCGGACTACCTGTGGCAAGTTCCCGACGACGCCGGCGTCCGCCAGCGCATCTTCGAGATCCTGGAGCTCGTGGAAACCGAGAGCCGCGGGCAAGGTCGCACCGAAATGCCGAAAGTGTGCGAGGAGCTGAAGATCGCCGCGCGCGCGTCTCCCAGCCCGCAGCAAGTCGATCTGCTCGTCAACGGATTCGATCGGTTGTACCATCTGTGGGAAGCGGCGCGATCGGGCCTGTTCTGAGCGTTCCACCCGTGACAGAACCGGCGGCGAAGCCGCGCGGCGCTTCCCTGGATCGTCTGTGTATCGACGCCGTCCGTGTGCTCGCCATGGACGCCGTGCAGCAGGCGGAGTCCGGACATCCCGGCACGCCGATGGCGCTGGCCCCGCTCGCCTGGGTGCTTTGGCAGCGACACCTCCGCGTCGATCCTGCGGACCCCGCCTGGCCCGACCGGGACCGCTTCGTGCTCTCCTGCGGCCACGCGTGCATGCTGATGTACGCGACCCTGTACCTCACCGGCTTCGATCTCTCGCTCGACGACATCAAGCGGTTCCGGCAATGGGGCAGCCGCACGCCCGGCCACGTCGAGCGCGGCGTCACGCCCGGGGTCGAGGCGACGACGGGACCCCTGGGACAGGGCGTCGGGAACGCGGTCGGGATGGCGATCGCCGAGGCGCACCTGGCGGCGCGATTCAACCAGCCCGATCACCCGATCATCGATCACTACACCTATTTCCTCGCCTCCGACGGCGACCTGATGGAAGGCATCAGCCACGAGGCCTGCTCGCTGGCGGGCCACCTGCGGCTGGGGAAGCTGATCGGGTTGTACGACGACAACCGCATCACCATCGACGGCCCGACGGATCTCGCGTTCTCCGACGACACCGCCAAGCGGTTCGAGAGCTACGGCTGGCACGTGCAGCGCGTCGCCGACGGCAACGATACGGAGGCGATCGACACGGCCATCCGCGCTGCGCGGAGCGCCACGGATCGTCCCTCGCTCGTCATCGTACGCACGCACATCGCCTACGGGAGCCCCAACAAGCAGGACTCCGCCGCAGCCCACGGCGCCCCGTTGGGGGCCGAGGAAGTGCGCCTCACGAGGCAGGGATATGGCTGGCCGTCCCAGGAGCCGTTCGCCGTCCCGGAGGCCGCCGTCACTGAATGGCGGCGCGCCAAAGTCCGCGGCGCGAAGCTCCATGCCGAATGGCAGAGCCGGTGGGACGAGTATCGCCGCGGGTTCCCGGAGCTCGCCGCCGAGCTGGAGCGGCGCTGGGCCGGCCGCCTGCCCGAAGGGTGGGACGCGGAACTCCCGAGGTTCGGTGCGAAAGATGCCCAGGCGACGCGCGCCGCGTCGGGAAAGGTGCTGAACGCGATTGCGCCGCGGCTGCCGGAGTTGATCGGCGGATCGGCGGATCTCACCGGATCGAACCTGACCGAGATCAAGGGATCGCGGAGCGTAGCGGCCGGCGGCCTGGGCGAGCGCAACTTCCACTTCGGGGTGCGCGAGCACGCCATGGGGGCGGTCCTGAACGGGCTCGCCTACCACGGCGGCCTGCTGGGATTCGGCGGGACCTTCCTCATCTTTTCCGACTACATGCGGCCGTCGATTCGACTCGCCGCGCTGGCGCACCTGAAAGTCATCTACGTCTTCACGCACGACTCGATCGGGTTGGGGGAAGACGGGCCGACGCACGAGCCCGTCGAGCACCTCGCCGCTTTGCGGGCGATTCCCAACCTGGCCGTGATCCGCCCCTCCGACGCGACCGAGACGGTCGAAGCCTGGCGCGCGGCGATCCGGCACGAGGGTGGACCGATCGCGTTGGCGTTGACCCGCCAGAAACTGTCCGTCGTGGACCGTTCCAGGTTTGCCGCGGCCGAGGGACTCCACCGCGGCGCCTATGTCCTGGCGGATGCGGCGGGCGGGCCGGAAGTCATCCTGCTCGCGACCGGGTCGGAGATAGAGATCGCGCTCGCTGCACACGAGCAACTGACCCGCGAGGGAATCGCGGCGCGCGTGGTCAGCATGCCCTGCATGGAGTTTTTTGCCGCCCAGCCGGCGGTGTACCGCGACGCCGTGCTGCCGCCCGCCGTGACTCGGCGCGTCGCGGTCGAGGCGGCCGCCTCACAGTCGTGGTGGCGCTGGGTGGGAGAAACGGGCGTGATTGTTGGACTCGACCACTTCGGCGCGTCCGCGCCCTACCAGCGGATCTACCGGGAATACGGCTTCACGGCCGAGCGCCTGGTGGCCGAAGCCAAGGCGCTGGTCAGCGGGGCACCACGATCCGCGTGATCCGGCCGTTCGGTCCGACAGCCCATCCCACATCGCTCGAACCGAATCCCACACTCCAGTAGGCCAGCGTGTCGAGACCGGTCCAGCTGCGCCCGTCGTCCATCGAGTAGTCGAGTCCACGCGGGCCGACCGCGATCAACCAACCCGGACGTCCGGGAACGCTCGCCGCGCCGTACACCGCCCCGGCGAAGGTCGGGCTCGCCCCACGGCGCCAGGTCAACCCGCCGTCCTCGGTGAGCGCCACGTTGGCGAGGCGACTCTTCGAGTCGGCGACATCGCCGCCCAACGCCGTCCCGTGCAGAGTATCCCGAAACGCCACGGCGGCGAGCCCGGCGGTGGCCCCGCCGGCAACGGGGACCACCGACACGCTCCAGGTCCGCCCGCGGTCCGTCGTGCGCAGCACGCGCGCCGTGTCGGCGGCGCCGGTCCCGATCCAGGCATGCGCGGGCTCCAGCGTCACGACGCAGGTCCCACTCGCCGCGAACGCCCCTTCACCCTTTTGTGCCATGGGCAACGAAGCGGCGGGAACGAGCGGCCAGCTGGCGCCGCCGTCGTCCGTCGTCCGCACCATCGTGCGCCCGGCCACCGCGTCGCTGAACGCGATGCCCCGCTCCGCGTCCCAGAAGGCGAAACAGTCGTAGAACGCGGTCGCATCGGCGTTGGTGAATTGTCGCTGCCAGGTGTGACCGCCATCCGTCGTCTTGTAGATCCGGGACAGCGCGCCGGGCCCAGCGGACAGCAGATACGCGGTATGCGCGTCGAACGCCTGGACGTCACGGAATTGCAGCGAGTCCTCCGCCGCGCCCGGGACCGTGAGCCGCTCCCAGGTCGCTCCGCCGTCGATCGACCGCAACACCGCGGCGGCGTGGCCGCTGACCCAGACCACGCGAGCCGACGGCGCGCTCACGGCTTGCAGCAGCGCCGTGACGCCACTCGACTGCGGCGTGAGCTCCGGGCGGGCCGCCGGAGCCGGTGGAGGCACGGAGTGCGGAGTGGCGGGCCCGCACGCCGCCGCGCCGGCCACGACGAGGCGCCACGGTTTCACCCGGGGACCTTGTCCAGGACGGCGAGGGTCAGGAGCATGGGCAGATAGATGATCGAGACAAGGAACACGGTCCACGCGCGCCGATTCACGTCGAACAGCATTAACACGCCGGCTCCCGCGTACGCGAGGCCGAGGGTCAACGCACCCCAGAAGTAGATCCGTCCCGTAACCCCGAGCAGGGTGGGCAGCAGGCTCACGGGGATCAGGGCCACGGCGTACAGCAACGCCATGCGCGCCGTCCGGTATCCGTCCGTGTCTTCGACCGAGAGCATGCGCAGCTGGGCCGTGCGATAGTCGTCGCGGTATACCCAGGCGAGCGCCAGGAAGTGCGGCAGCTGCCACAGGAACAACGTCCAGAACAGCGCGAAGGCCGGCGCCGACAGCGTGCCGCCCGCGGCGGTCCAGCCGCCGAGCACCGGCAGCGCCCCGGGGACCGCGCCGACGAGCGTGTTGAGGCTGCTGCGCGTCTTGAGCGACGTGTAGAACCAGACGTAGGTCACCAGCGTGAGCGCGGCGAGCGCGGCGGTGAGCAGGTTCACGCGCCAGGCCAGCAGCGCGATCCCGGCCGCGGCCGTCGCCGCCGCGAACCTGACCGCCGCCCGCGGCGAGACGCGTCCCGCCGGGAGGGGCCGATCCCTGGTGCGCCGCATGTGCCCGTCGATGTCGCGCTCGCGAATCATGTTGAACGCATTGGTGCCGGCGGCGACCAGCGTCGTCCCGAGGAGGGTCGCGAGGAACACGCCGAGCCGGAACGGGCCGGCCGAGGCGAGATAGTATCCGGCCGCCGTGGTGAGGACCACGAGTTGCGTGATCCGCGGCTTGGAGAGCTCGAGGATGGGCTTCACGGGTGGAGAAATTTCGGGCTATAATGGCTCGCTGCCAACCGTCCCATGCTCAATGAGCTGAAGGCCCGCCTCCAGGCGGAAGTCGAGCGCCTGAACCACGAGATCAACTTCGTGCTGCCGAAGGAGATCGAGAAGGCCCGCGCCCATGGGGATCTGCGCGAGAACTCCGAGTACAAGGCCGCGCTCGAGCGCCAGCAGTTCGCCCAGGCCCGCGTACACCACCTGCGCCTGCGGCTCTCCAAGCTGTCGGATGTCTCGGAACGGGACATCCCCAAGGATCGCGTGGGATTCGGGTCCCGGGTCACCGTTCAGGACGCCGAGACCAGAAAACGGGAGATCTACGCGCTCACGCTGGGCGAGTTCGTCGAGGGCGACGACGATGGCGACGAGATGGCCGTCTCGATGGCGTCGCCCCTGGGCAAGTCGTTGCTGGGTCGCAAAGTCGGCGACACCGTTTCGATCGAGCTGCCGATCGGCAAGCGCAAGCTGAAGATCGTGGAGCTCGACACCGTCCACGATCTCGCCGGGGAGTAGCCGCCTACAAGTCGACGTGAAACAGCATGGGCCCCTTCGGCAGGGCGGACCCTGCCCGGGCTTCCACGCTCATCGCGACACCCATCACTTTCCCCGCGTCGCTGGGCATGTCGATCGCCATCACCATCGGTACGTCGTGGTCCATGGGCATGACGGCCGCTACCCGCATCCCCCGCTCGGTGACGAACCAGAGCTGGTAGGCTTGCCCCGGTGCGTTCGGCGCCAGGTTGTGGCAGGCCACGAGCCAGCGGTGTGAAATGGTGTCGGCGAAGATCGTGAGCTCCCCGGTCCGAGCGCCGACCACGACCGGAATCGGGATCACGCGGGTGCCGGGGTTGCGCACCAGGTTCAGCGTATCGCGCGTCGCCGCCAGGCCCCGCTCGAGCCGCGTCGCGTGACGCCACAGGAGACCGGCGCCGGCGAGCGCCAGCGGCAGCGCCGCCGCGGCGGCCAGGCCCCACCAGGGAGCGCCGGTACGGACGGCGAACGCCCGCTCCAGGACGCGGGCTTTCAGCTCGGGCCGCGGCGCCTGGCGTGACGCGCTCATCCCCAGCCAGTCGCTCATCGCAGCCAATCCTTCAGGTCCCGCAACGATTCCTCCAGCTTCTTGTGCCCCAGACGCAGGCGCGTTTTCACGGTGCCGAGCGGCAGCCTGGTCCGCTCGGCGATCTCCGCGTGTGACAGCCCTTCGAAATAGGCGAGCAGCACCACGTCCCGCTGCTCGACCGGCAATGCGCCGAGGGCCTGGTGCACGGCGCGGTGAACGGGCCATCCCGGAACGCCGGCTTCGTCCGCTCCGGCGGCATCGACGGCATCGGCACCCGCAGCCTTATTGGCCGCCGCGACGCGATCGATCTTGCGCCACCACCGCCGGCGGCGGCGCAGCAGGTCCAGCGCCCGGTTGCGTGCGATGGACAACACCCACGGGACCAGCGGCCCGCGCCGCGCATCGTGCTGGTGAATCCGGGCCCACACCTGCACGAAGACGTCGCTCAGGACGTCCTCCGCTTCGTCGGCATCCCCGAGGATTCGCTCGGCGAGACCCAGGATCCACGGCGCGAGGTGATCGTACAGCTCCGCGAGCGCCGATTCCTGTCGAGCCTGCAACCGGGACAGGAGCGAGCGCTCGTCCTCTTGACTGAGACGTCGTGGCTGGATCATTTAGATTCTCAAACTACCCACCGCGCGGAGCGCTGCCCATGTCCCGTTTCGTTCGTCCGGTCATCACGACCGTCGCGTTGTTGCTGTGCAGTACAGCGGGCGCCGGCGCCCAGGCCGATCCCGACCGCGCCGTCGCGGGTGGCGGCACCATGCCCGCTGGGTGGAACGTTCGTACCGATCGCGATGCCCAGCTCGGCAACGTGAAGTTCGAAGATATGGGTCGCGGGTACCACGCCACGCTGGGTCCGGCGGCGATCTTCTGGCGCGACGCCGACACCGCCTCGGGCTCCTATAGCGTGGAGGCCACCTTCTGGCAGTTCGCGGCGCCCCGCCATCGCGAGGGATATGGGCTCTTCATCGGTGGCTCCAACCTCGCTGCCGCGAACCAGCGGTACACGTATTTCATTATCGCGGGCACGGGCGAGTTCCTCATCAAGCGCCGCATCGGCGACTCGACCGCGGTCGTTTCCGGTAGCTGGAGCCCGAACGCGGCCCTCGTCAAGCAGGACAGTGCCGGGAAAGCCGAGAACACGCTGACGATCCGGGTGGCGAACGGTAAGGTGACCTTTCAGGTGAACCGGACCGAGGTCTATGCGACAGACGTGGCGAACGTCGATGTGAGCGGGATCGTGGGCTACCGCGTCAACCACAACCTGAACGTGCATCTGGGGCCGCTGACGAGAAGCAACTGATAGATACAAGACATCAGACGTCAGACATCAGACTCGACTGCTGAGCTCTGACGTCTGATGTCTGATGTCTCATCCAGCAGTGAAATCGCCAATCCCAGCAGCATGAACGTACCGATCAGAATCACATTCAGCGATTCGAGCACGTTGCGCACGGTCCGCCCGACGAGCGCGGGCGCGCTGAGCGTGAGGCAGACGAAGCTCCCCCACCACAGCACCCAGCGCCACGCCCGGGCGGGCGCGTCGCGGGGGCGGCGCCGGAGCGCCCACCACACGTACGTGTACGGCACGATCAACGCCACGTAGTGCGCCTTCCAGGCGAGCGGATCCACAACGACCACGGCGCCCAGGAGAATCGCCACTTCGGCGGCGACGCGCGGGTCGCTCCAGTCCCGGGGGTGGGCTCGGAAGCGCCAGGCGAGCCACGCCGCCGCCCCGACCGCAAGCACGGCGAACAGCCACCACACGGCGGACCCCGGCCAATCGGCGACGGCGTAGTGAATCGGATCGCGCGCGCTCCCAGCGGCGCTGAACAGCCGCTTCAGGGCGGCGAGCAGCGATTGATTCATGAAGTGGGGCGTGGGGTCAGCCGCCATGCTCCCCGCCACCGCGCGCCAGCTGTGCCACATCGCGCCGGCGCGCGCCGGCCCGAACGCGAGCCACGGCAACACGACGTTGAGCATCCCGAGGAACAACGCCGTCCAACCCAGCTCGCGCCAGGCCCGCTTGTAGACCAGGTAGGGAAGGAAGAGGATCGGCATCGCCTTGGTGCTGGCCCCGACCGCCAGCGAGAGCCCACCGGCGGCCGCTCGCCGGCGACGAAACAGGTGGAACGCCAGCAGCACGAAGAACAACACTTGGGCGTTCACCTGCGTGTGTTGCAGGTGCTCCTGGAACAGGCGCGCCATCATGAGGAAGGGTACGATCACGAGGCTCGAGGCGAACGCCAGCCGCGCGGCGTCGCGCGGCCAGAACGTGATCGGCGTCGATTCCCCCGCGACGAGCTGCGCCGAGAGCCGGCAGCATCCCCAGATGGCGAGCGCGCCGCCGACCTGCCACCCCAGGAGCGCGAGCGGCGCCGACCAGCGCGACGCGAGGGCGAGAGCGGCGGCCACGAAGCCGAAGAACGGCGGCCAGGTGTTGTGGATGATGCCGTAGGGATCGCCACCCGCCAGCACGACGTCGCCAACCCCCACGTAGGCGGCGAAGATCACGGCGTGCATCCGGGCCAGCGACCGCGCGACTTCCCCCGCGGCCGCGAGCAGGACCACACCGGTGATGGCGACCATCACGAACCGCGTGGGCCGCTCGCTGCCCATGCGGGGCCAAACGTCCCGAGGAATCGGTGTCACGCGGTCGCGGGCTCGACGCGGAACCGCAGCCGGCGGTGCGCCTCGCGCAGCGCCCGCTCGACCTCGCCGGCCAGCGGGGCGCGAGCGAAGATGAAGCCCGGGTAGCGTGACCCTTCCGGCCACGGCACGAGCTCCTGGCCCCTGTGCGCCGTGATTACGACGTCCTCGATTCCGGCCACGGCGCGGGCGCCGGCGATCCCCCGCACTTCGCGCAAGCGTCCGGCGCCCGGTACCGGGATCATCATGACGCCCGCCGCGCCGGGCGCGCGCTCCAGCGACGGGAGCGTCACACCGGCCGCCTGCGCGACCACGATCTGCTCCAGAGAAACCGAGCCGTCGCCGAAGCGGAGCACGCTGGAGCAGCGGCCCCCGATCGGCCGGGCGGCCAGCTCGATGAGCCACGGGCCGTGCTCGTTCCAGCGGAGCTCGGCATGGATCGGACCGTCCCGCAGTCCCAGCGCCCGCGCGGCAGCCGCCGCGCACTGGATGAGCGCCGCCTGCTCGGCCACGGCGTGCCGCGACGGCGTCACGTAGATCGTCTCCTCGAAAAACGGCCCGTCGAGCGGGTCGGGCTTGTCGAACAGCGCCAGAACGTGCAGCCGATCCTCGACCAGCAGTCCTTCGAGCGCCACTTCGTACCCGGGGATGAACTCCTCGACCAGGTATTGGCCGGTGGCGGTCGCAGCGCCGCAGCTCTCCAGGATGGCGCGCAGACGCTGATGGGCGACTCGGAACGAGGCGGGATCGTCGACGCGGATCACGCCGCGGCTGGCGGACAGCCGCAACGGTTTGATGACGCAGGGATAGCGCGTGCTGGCAGCGACCGATTCCGGACTCCGGTCGAGCTGGTGCAGTGACGATCGCGGCACCGGCACGCCGGCCCGCGCCAGCCGCTCGCGCTGGATCGCCTTGTCGCGCGCGGCGATCGCCGCCGAGACCGGGTTCGCCGGCCGTCCCAGGGCCGCGTTGATGGCGGTGGCGAGGACCACCGTATCGTCGTCCACGCCCAGCGCGGCGGCGATGGGGTGGCGACCGGCGAACGCCCGGGCCTGTTCCACCGCGCGCGCGACATCGAGAAAATCGAGGGTAAGGAGGCCCTCAGGCTGCAGAACTTCGAGCGTGCTGGGCTGTTCCGAGGCAACGGTGAGGTCCAGTCCCAGCTTCCGCGCCGCGGCCACGAACGCCTCGGCGCGATACGTGGCGGTGGGGAGCAGCAGCAGGATCCGCGCCGGGATCAGGCTATTTCTTTTCGGAGGCGAAGTACGGATTGGCCCCGGATGCGTGGTCGGTGATGTCGACGATCCCCTGCACCTCCGGAATCGACTGATGCAGCGCGCCTTCAATCCCCTGACGCAACGTCACGCTCGCCATCCCGCATCCCTGGCAGCCGCCGCTCATGCGCAGCAACACGACCGCGTCCTGGACGTCGATCAACTCCACCCGGCCGCCGTGGCGCGCCACCATCGGGTTCACCTGCTGCTCGAACAAGTCGTGCACCCGCTCGTACAGCGCATCGTCGGACAGCCTGGACCCGCCGCTCACCGGGGTCTTGGCGGCAACGGCAGCGACGCCCGACGCCAACACCTGTCGGATCGCCGCGCCGACCGACTTGCCGATCACCTGCCAGGGGGCGGGACCGTCCTTGGCCACCGTGACCATGTTGCCGGACGCGATGACTTCGGTGATGCCCGGGATCGCGAACAGCGCCTCGGCCAGCGGTGATCCGGCGGCGTCCTCGGGAGACACGAAGCGGCGCAGCCCGGCCGTCACCGGACGGTCCACCAGGAATTTGCAGCGGCCCTGGTCGACGGGCTCGGCCGTAATTCGGATTTCCGTCGCGGACATGTTCGAAGTATAGGGGAAGGGGGAAGAGGGAAGGGGGAAGGGTAAAACTCGCCCTCTCCTTGCATTACCCTTCCCCCTTCCCCCTTCCCCCTTCCCGCATTTGACGAGCCGCCGCCACAAGATTCCGGAGCGAGGGCAGCGTTTCTTCCCAGCCCCTCGTCTTCAGTCCGCAGTCGGGATTGACCCAGATCTGCCGCTCGTCGAGCACGGCGCGCATCGCCTGTAACGCGGCCGTGATCTCCTCGACGGCGGGAACCCGTGGCGAGTGAATATCATAGACGCCCGGGCCGATCTCGTTGGGATAGCGATACCCCTGGAACGCGCGCAACAGCTCCGAGCCGGAGCGCGCGTTCTCGATCGAAATCACGTCCGCGTCCATGCGGGCGATGACCTGGAGCACGTCGTTGAATTCGCTGTAGCACATGTGCGTGTGGACCTGCGTCTCGTCTTTGACGCCGCTCGTCGCCAGTCGAAACGCGTCGACCGCCCAGGTTTGATACGCGGCCCAGTCGGCGCGGCGTAGCGGCATGCCCTCGCGCAGCGCCGGCTCGTCGATCTGGATGATGCGAATCCCGGCCGCCTCGAGATCCACCACCTCGTCGCGAATCGCGAGCGCCAGCTGCATGGCCGTGTCGCTGCGCGGCTGGTCGTCACGCACGAAGGACCACTGCAGAATCGTCACGGGACCCGTGAGCATGCCCTTCACCGGCTGGCGAGTCTGCGACTGGGCGTACCGGCTCCAGCGCACGGTCATCGGTCCCGGTCGCGCCACGTCGCCATAGATGATCGGCGGTTTGACGTAGCGCGTCCCGTAGGACTGCACCCAGCCGTGCTCGGTGAACGCGAAGCCGGCCAGGCGCTCGCCGAAATACTCCACCATGTCGTTGCGCTCGAACTCCCCGTGCACCAGCACGTCCAGTCCGATCTCCTCCTGCATCCGCAACGCCTTGCGGATCTGCTCCTCGACAAATCCTTCGTACTCGGCCGGGGTCATCGATCCGTCGAGGAACTTGCGGCGGGCCGCGCGGACCTCGGCGGTCTGCGGAAACGAGCCGATCGTCGTGGTGGGAAAGGGCGGCAGGCCGAGCTGCCGCTGGCGTCGCTCGGCGTGGGCGGACGTGCGACGCCGGTCGCGATCCGTCACCGCCGCGACGCGCTGCCGCACCACGGCATGATGCGTGAGCGGAGACGCACGCCGCTCCTGCGCGGCGCTGCGGCTCGCCGACAAGGCCGGTGCGACGGATGCCCGTCCCTCCCGCACCGCCCGCGTGAGCGTCGCGACCTCGCCGACCTTCTGCTTCGCAAATGCGAACCAGGGCCGGATCTCCTGATCGAGGTGCGTCTCCTGGTCGAGGTCGATCGGCACGTGCAGCAGGGAGCACGACGGCGCGACCCAGACGAGATCGGGCCCCAGGCGCTCCGCGGCGCGCTCGAGCGCCGGCAGCGCCGCTTCGAGATCCGCGCGCCACACGTTCCGGCCGTCGATGACGCCGAGGGACAACACGCGTCCCGCCCCCTTGGGCCAGCGCTCGAGGAGCGGGTCGAGCTGCCCCGGTGCCCGCACCAGATCCACGTGCAACCCGTGGGTCGGCAAGGCGAGCGCCGTCGCCAGATTCTCCTGCAGCCCCGCGAAGTAGGTCGCGACCAGGAGCTTCGCGCCCCCGGTGCGCTCGGCCAGGTATCCGTACGCCGTCCGATAGTGCTCCAGCTCGGCGGGGGTGCGGTCGAGGGCGAGACACGGCTCGTCCAGCTGGACCCACTCGGCGCCGGCCTCACTGAGGCGGGTGAGGGCGGCGGAATACACCGGCAACAACCGGTCGAGCAGGTCGAGCCGGTCGAACCCGGCTTCCTTCTCCTTCCCCAGCAGCAGGAACGTGAGCGGGCCGATCAGCACCGGCTTGGTCCGGATCCCCAGCTTCCCGGCCTCGGCAAACTCGTCCACCGGCTTCGAGGAGGCGAGTCGGAACTGCTGATCGCGCAGGAATTCAGGGACGATGTAGTGGTAGTTGGTGTCGAACCACTTGGTCATCTCCATCGCAGTGACGTCGCGCCCGGCACCCTGCGCCCCGCGCGCCATGGCAAACAGCGTGTCCAGATCGACCACGTCGCCGCTCCACCGGTAGCGGGGCGGCACGGCGCCCACCAGGGCGCACGTGTCGAGCATGCGATCGTAGAAGGAGAAATCGTTGCTCGCCGGCAAATCGATGCCGGCGTCCTGCTGCAAGCGCCAGTGGCGCGCGCGCAGCTCCGCGCCGGTCGCGAGCAGCACGTCGCGCGTGATCTTGCCGCTCCAATACCCTTCCGTGGCCCGCTTCAGCTCGCGCGCGGCGCCGAGCGGCGGAAAGCCGAGGATGTGGGATCGGGTCATGGGGCGGGTAATCTAACCGCCCGCGCGTCGCCTTGACGCTCCCGCGGGCGGCCCGTAGCGTGGCAGCGGCTGTCCATCCAATCCCCAACGTGGAGGTGTCGATGGCCAAGATCAACATGCAGAAGGTGCTGGCGGGAGGACTCGTCGCCGGTGTCGTGCTGAACGTCCTCGACTATCTGGCCTACGGCGTCATTTTCGCCGCGTCCTTCCCGACGCAGCCGGGCATGAAGGGGCTGCTCGGCCTCCCCCTCATCCCGTGGTTCATCATCGTCGACTTTCTCTATGGCTTCGTGCTGGTGTACCTCTATGCCGCGATCCGACCGCGCTTCGGTGCCGGCCCGCAGACCGCCCTGATCGCGGGGCTCCTGATGTGGGTGATGGTCGGATTGCTGCACGCCCTGGGCGAGTCGCCGATGGCGACGACGATGGGGGCGCCGAGCGCCATCTATACGCTCGGCACGATTATCCCCCTCGTCGTGTTGCCGCTCGGGGCCGTGGCCGGGGCGAAGTTCTACGTCGAGCCGTCGTAAGGGAGGGCCAAGCTGAGTTTCGGTCCCCACGTTACCCGCAGGGACTTTCTCAATGGCGCGCTGCTCGGCGTGGGCGGCGCGCTGCTCGGCTGCGGGCGGTCGCGTGACGGACCGCCGCACGAGGCGGCCGGTTGGGCCGTCGGTCCGGACTGGTACGGTTATGGCGGCGTCGGGGACTACCGCTATTCTCACGGCAATACCCCCGAGGCCGTTGAAACCGCGCACCGGTTGCGCGATGGCGCGCTCCCTCCCGGCTTCGATCACCTGGAGAGCACGGAAGACTGCGATCTCGTGATCGTCGGCGCCGGCATGGCCGGACTGGGAGCGGCGCTCGAATTCACGAAGCGGAAGCAGGCGGGCCAGACCTGCCTGATGCTCGACAACCACCCGATCTTCGGAGGCGAAGCCAAGGAAAACGAATTCGACGTGGCTGGTATCCGGCTGATCGGGCCGCAGGGCGCGAACGGATTCTTCGTCCCGGAGGCGGTGAGCGATCCGGAGCGGGCCTCCGGGGACGCCCGCTACTACGCGGAGCTGGGTGTCCCCCGGACGTTCCGCTTGCGCGACTGGCCGGCCACGGAGAAACCGCTCCGGTTCAGTCCCGATAACTACGAATACCTAGTGCGCGGCCTCGAGCGGCACACGAGCGTGGGGCACTTCCTCACGGGCCCGCAGGGGGAAGGCACCTGGGCGATCGACATGTGGGAGCGGCGCCTGGCCAACACGCCCTTCCCCGAGGCGGCCCGCCAAACGCTGCTGCGCTGGCATGACGCGGGCCCCGCGCGACGGTTTGCGTCGGACGAGGAGGCGGTGCGCGTTCTCGACACGATGTCGTATCAGGACTTCCTCGACCGGGAGCTCGGCCTGGGGCCGGAGGCCGCCCGGTACGCGGACCTCTTTCTCGCCTCCGCCTGCGGACTCGGCAGCGACGCCATCTCAGCCTACGTGACCTACCAACTCCCCATGCCCGGGCTCACGGCGCCGCTCCCCGTGGACCTCCGTCGGGTGTCGTTCCCGGGAGGGAACTCCGGCTTCGTGCGCTATTTCCTGAAACGGCTGATTCCGGACGCCATCGCCGGAACCGAGCGTTTCGAAGACATCATCACCGGTCGCATCAACTTCGCCGCCCTCGACCGCGCCGGACAGCCGCTGCGCCTGCGGTTGGGATCCACCGCGGTCAGCGTCGCGCACGCCACGGGCGGCGTGCGCGTCGTCTACCTGCGCGACGGCCGCTTCCACGGGATCCGGGCGAAGGCCGCGATCATGGCGACGGGCGGATGGATGAACCGGCACGTCGTGCGCGACCTGCCGGCGGCGCATCGCGAGGCGTACGGTCGATTCGTTCACGCGCCCTACCTCGTGGCCAACGTCGCGCTGACGAATTGGCGCTTCTTGCACCGGCTCGGGATCACGGCCGCCATCTGGAACCGGAGCGACGGAGGTTTTGGATACACCTGCAACCTTCGCAACCCGATGCAGGTGGGCGATTACCGGCCCCCGCTGGATCCGGGGCAGCCCACGATCCTGACCTTCTATACGCCGTTCCACCACCCGGGTCTGCCCCTGCGAGAGCAGACGGCGCGCGGACGCGTGGAGCTGCTGACCACCTCCTATCCGGAGTTCGAACGGCGGATTCACGGGCAGATGACGAAGCTGTTCGCCGCGTCAGGCTTCGATGCCCGGCGCGACGTCGCCGGTCTCATCCTGAACCGCTGGGGACATGCGTTCTCGGTCCCCTTTCCCGGCTTCTTCGGCGGCGCAGCGGGGCGGGCGCCCCGAGACATCATCCGGATCCCTCACGGACGCATCGCCTTCGCCCATTCGGAGCTTGTCGGGTGGCAGCATTGGGGACCGGCGGCGGACGAGGGACGGCGTGCCTTCAACCAGCTGACGGATGCTCTCTGAGAAGAAACCGCCGGACGGCTGGTGGCCGCCCGGCGGTCGGAGCTTGGCGTCTCGTCGCTCGAGTCTACTGCCGCGCTTGGACCTCGAACGAGTTGATCGGCAACGTGCTGAACACGCGATCGGTGGCCGGGAAATCTAGAATCAGCTGGTTTAGCCGGCCAGTACGCCGCATGTCCACCCAGCGCAGGCCCTCGTAGAGCAGCGAGTACTTGCGCTGGATCATGATCTCGTCCTGCACCGCTTGCTGCGTAGCGCCGCTCAAGCCGCCGTTGGCGGCGAGGCCGCCGGAGTTGACCCGGATGAAATTGATGTCCGCCGCCGCGGCCGCGGCATCCCGCGCCGTCTTGTTGTTGTTCGCCTCGGCGCGGATCAGGATCAGCTCCTCATTCCGAATCAATGGAATGGCGGAATTCGGATTCGGATACACGGTCCAGGAGAGCGAGGAGCACCGTGTCGGGGCGAGCGGGTCGCACAGCGCCGTGCCCCGGCTCGCCACCTTGGCCGTGAACCGGAGATCGCTGCCGCCATTGACGACCAGGCTGTCCTGGAGGGACGGATGCGCCACGTTCACAGCCGCCGTCACGGACTGCGACAGCGGATTCGTAGCGTCGCCCGAGTTGGCGCTGAAGTCGAAATACGCGCCCAGATCGAGCGCGGCGGACGTGGTATCCACGAACGACGCGGACAACGCCGTCAGCGCGTCATCGTAGCACGACGCGCACGCGAACGCGCTGGCGCGATACAGATGCACCCGTGCCAGGAGCGCCCGGTTGAGCTGCAGGAAGCCAGCCGGGTCGTCGAAGCCGGCGAAGCCCGGGGGAAGCGCGAAGGAAAACGCGCTTCCGGCAGCCAGCAGGCTCGTCTGGGCCGAATCGAGCAGGCCGACGACGTAGTCCCAGGCCGCGACGTTGCTCACGAACGGCGCGGGTGGGTCGGTGAGCGGTCGGTTCACGTCGATCGGAATCGAATCCTGCGTGTGCGCGAACAACACCAGCATATACATGTACGCCTGCATCGTCTGCGTGAAGCCGCGCACACCTTCCTTTTCCGCGTCGGAGATCTGCGCGGTTCCGATCACGTTCATGATGTTGTGGCCGCTGCGGATCCCGGCGTATTCCCCGAGCCACTGGCCACCCCCGAACGCGCCGTTCGAGGGGTCGAGATTCGTCGCCGTGATCAGCTCCGAGATGAACCGGGGATCCGCCACGTCGATCCGGTAGCCCTCCCGGCCCAGAATGGACGCCTTCTGGATCCAGTTGGGTACGTCGGCGCGCGTCGCGATGATCAACCCGTTGACGGCCGCCGCCACGCGCGCCGGCGAGGCGTTGTCGACGATCTCGGTCGGACCGTTGGGATTCAGGATGTCGAAGCTGCAGGCGCCCAATGCCAGCGCGCCGCCGAGGCTCAGGGCCGTGATTGCTTTGAGAGTCGGTCTCATGGTCAGAACCCCAAGTCGATCGAGAAGAAGAAGCTGCGGCTGGGCGGGAACGGTGCGACGTCGATGTTCCGCGCGATCGCCTGGTTGCCGAAGTTGGACACTTCCGGGTCCATGCCCGCGTAATCCGTGATCCGGATCAGGTTCCGTCCGCTCACGTTCAACCGGGCATACCGAATGCCGCCGAACAGACTGGCGGTCACCGACGCCGGCAGCTCGTAGCTGAGCGAGACTTCACGCAGCTTCAGATACGACCCGTCCTGCACGTACACCTTGGTGAGGCCGTTCACGGCCCAGTCGGTGATGCGCTGGTTGCCGGCGGCAACCTGGTCGGGCGAGTTGCTGCCGGCGTCATACAACAGCTGCGTCAGGTTGATGACGTCGCCGCCCTTCTTCCAATCCCACAGGAACCCGAGGTTCCACTGCTTCCAGGTGAGGTCGTTGGAAAACGTCATCTGGAACTTCGGCTCGGAATTACCCACCACGCCTTCGGTTCCCACGATCTGCGTCGCCGACTTGCCCTGCTCGATGCGGAACGCGCCAAGCGACGTGCCGAATCCGCCGGTGTTGAACGCCGGTACGGGCAGGCTGTCCACGTTGCTCCGGTTCCGGTAGAAGGTGCCCCGGAGAATCCAGCTGATATCCGGACGCCGCAGCGGCGAAATGGACAGGGAGATTTCCTGGCCTCGGTTCGTCAGTTCGCCGCCATTGAAGATCCGGTTGGTCCGACCGGTCGAGGGCGCCACCCGCGCCACCAGGAGCAGATCGGTGATCCGCTTGATGTAATAGGTGAAGGACAGCCGCGCGAACTCGTTGCCGAGCGTCGCATCAAAGCCGCCTTCGATTTCCGTCTGGCGTTCCGGCGTTATGTCGGACGCGCCGACGTTGGCGCCGGCCACGGTGCCGAACTGGCCGCCGATCACGCCACTGCCATCGAGCGTGAACTTTTGCCCGAACTGCGGCGGGTTGCCGGTCTGCCCGAACGCGCCCCGGAGTTTCAGCTCGTCGATGCCCGACGTCGGCGTCACGAACCGGTACGAGGCCGAGAACTTCGGGAAGAAGAAGAACTTGTTGACATCCCCATTCACGCTGGAGCGGTCGGCACGGAAGCCGGCGGTGACCAGCAACCGCTGATCGAGCGCCAGCACCTCCTCCTGCGCGTAGATCCCGAGCGAGCGCACGGGCGTCAGGTTCTGGTTGATAACGACGCTGGTCGCCTGATTGACGTTCTGCTGGCCGGCCAGGATCGTCCGGCCCACCGCGTTCGTCACGTTCAGGTCCTGATCCCCGAACTGGAAGCCCGCCGACGTCGTCGCCGAGTACGTCCCGGAGGCGGGGGAGAAGTTGTAGATCGCGCTCCCGACCATGTTCAAGCGCCGGCTCGACGTCTTACCCAGCACGACCGTACCGGGTTGTCCATCCTGCGGCTCGAACTGCAGCGTGGGAGGCGACAGGATGTCGTGTTCCAGCTCATAGTAGTCCAGCCCGCCGGTCACCGACACCTGCAGGCGATGCGGACCCGACTCGACCGCATCAATACTCAGCTTGGAGGTGCCGAGCACGCGCCAGATGTCCTCGTCGTTCTTGAGGAACGCGAAGGTCTCGAGCGGGTTCGAGGGCGAGTACGGATTCCTCGGATACACCCCATTCACCGGCCGCAGGTCGATGAAGCTCGGCGTGAACGGCAACACGAGATACGTGCTCGTGCCCGTGTTGTCGTTGTTCGAGATCCCACGTCGGGCGATACTGTGGATCACCTGAGTGCTCACCGAGAGATGGAACCGGCTGCCCAACAGCTGGTCCAGGTTGGCTCGGAACGACTGCTTGTCGTATCCCGTATTCTGGGCTATCCCGGCGTCGCGCTTCACCAATCCCGAGAGGTAATAGCTCGTATAGTCGGTCCCGCCGGTGATGCTGCCGTCGGTTTCATACGACAATCCCTTCTGCCCGTACAGCTCCTGCTCGAAATCGTGGTATGGGCAGCCGCCGGCGCACAGCTGTCCCGCCAGCGCGGGATTGGAGCCGAACGCGCTCACGGCGTCGGCCGAGTCGACGAAGCGGCGTTGACCGAGCTTCCGCGCCAGGCGGTACTGCCCGAAGCGCTGCGTGAGGCTGAAGCGGGGACGGCCGGTCTGGCCGCGCTTGGTCGTAATGATGATCACGCCGTTGGCGGCCTCCGAGCCGTAGATGGCCGCGGCCGAGGCGCCCTTCAGCACTTCGACGTTCTCGATGTCGGCCGGATTCAGGTCGGCGAGCCGGTTGACGGGGTTGTCCTGCGGGGACGCGTTCCCGCCCGCGCCGGCCGCCGTGACGGCGTTCATGTTGCTGGCGATTGCGTCGTTCGATATCACCAGGCCGTCCACCACGATCAGCGGATTGACGCTGCCGTTGATGGTGGAAACGCCGCGCAGCGAGATCTGCGCGCCGCCACCCGGGGCGCCCGAATTCGTCTGCACCAAGGCGCCCGGAATCTTGCCCTGCACCGCGCTCTCGAGCGTCGGGGTCGGCGCGCGAGTCAGCACCTCGGGCGCGATCGTGGCAACCGCGTTGGCGAGGTTGCGCTGCTCGACGGCCGTCGCCTGGCCGGTGACCACCACCGCCTCGAGGTTGAAGATGTCCTGGTCCAGGGCGACGTTGGCCTGGCCCTGATCGGCTCCAACCGTCACCTGCTTGCGCTTGAACCCGACGCCGCGCACCAGCAGGCGCACGTCCCCGGTCCCCGCCGACAGGGTGAAATCCCCCTGATCATTGGTGACGGCGACGATGACGGTGCCGGCGACGGAGATGTTGGCGTTGGCGATTGGTTGCCCGGTCTGCGCACTCGTCACCCTGCCGGTGATCACCCGGGCCTGCGCCCGAGCGTCACGCACCCCGAGCGCCGTCGCGATGAGCACCAGCATGCCCGCGAACATTGCTCGTCTTCCCATAATCCCTCCTGCGCTACGGTCCACAGAAAACGGCCCGAAACAGGTGGTCAATTGTGACGCGCGTTCGCAGCGGCCGCAAGGAGGGGCACTAAGCCCACGAAATGCGGTAGCGACACACCGCCCCGCCCCGCGCCCGGCATTCCTCTTCTGTAAGCTCGATGCCCGACACGCCGCACATCTCCAGCGCTTTCCGATGCCACCCGATCACCGTCAGACAATCGGGCCCGGAGAATGTTTCCGCGTCGAACGTCGTCAGTTGTCCACTTTTGGCGCCAGTCTTGGCGTACTCCCGACGCCCGGTGTCGTAGTACAGCCGATAGATCTGGGGCGCCTTGGCGAGAAACGCATGCGGATCCCCCGGCGCGAGGAACGCCTTGTGGACCGTGGTGAGATTACTCTCCGCCGATGCGGCACCCAGCCGCTCGAAGAATTGCGGGTCGCCGTGCCCGAGCACGCTCACGATAGTCTCGTCCAGCCGCCGGCCCAGATCGAATGGGCACCACTGAATCGCGATCAGATTGCGCAGGGCGTGGCGCTCGCCGGGGGTCAGCGCCGCGAGCACGCGCTCCACCCCGTCCTTGCCGGCGATCTCCTCGACGAACGCCAGCCGCGACTTGAGCACGGAGCCCTTCACCTGCTGCACGGCGCACTCCTCAGCGGATGTGGCAATAGCGCTCCGGCCCCGTCAGCCGCGAGCGATCCAACGCCAGCTGCATCGCGTCGCCCGCCGCGAGCGTCGTCTCGGCCCACCAGGTGTAGTCGTTGTCGCCGATGCGCGCTTCCGCCCAGAGCACGTACCGACCGGGGTCAAGCGAGTCGAAGCGATAGCGGCCTTCGGCGCCGGTCGACAGGCGACGCGCTGTGGCCGGCACGAGCGCCGTGCGCACGCTCGCCTCGGTGCGATCCTGGAGCACCCGCAAACTGTCCAGGCCCGCGGTCTGCGCGAGGGTGCGCGCGGCGCGCGGACCCCACCGCTGGTGTGATCGGTCGAGCTGCCGCGCCCGGAGCACGGTGAGCGCCGTGCGGCTGGGCAGGGAGTCGACGCGCAGCGGCTCCGGGAGAGCGACGGCGACCGCGCGAAACCGCGTCGCGTAGTCCACACACAACCCGTCGAGCACCGCGTCGAGCGAATCCGCCTGGGGGATGAGCCGGACCGTGGTGCCGATGCCCGGGGCCACGTCCCCTCCCGGCAGCGCGAGCGACACGCCCCCTTCGATCGAGGCCGGGTGCGGGCCGGGCCGGCACGCGGCGATCGACACCAGCCAGAGGATGCGCAATGGACGGCGCACGCCTTAATTCTGCGCGCCAATTGAGCCGACCGATAGCGCGGTCGAACCAGCCCGCGCATCTTACGAACGGTTTCCGCATCACGCCAACCCTTTCCGTGAGTCCTCGTCATGCTTGAGCATCGGGTACGCCCGCTTCTCGCCATCCTCCTTGCCTTGCCCGGCTGGTTGTTCGCCCAGGACAAGGCGCGCTTTGCCTCGCTGCAGGAAGCGCAGCGCGCCGGCGCGGCACTCGCCGGCGGGTCCGGTCCGCGCAATGTCAACTGGATCGACGGCGGGCGGCGCTATTCCTATATCGCGCGCACCGATTCCGGCGAATCGATTCGCCTCGCCGACCCGGCGACGGGACGCGACACGCTGCTCTTTCAGGCGAAAGGGCTCACGTTTCCGGATACGAGCGAGCCGTTCGCCTACCAGTCGTTCCAATGGGCGCAGGACTCGAAGCACCTCGTGTTTCAGACCCGCTTCAAGCCGCTGTACCGGCGGTCCGGGACCTCGGACTACTACGTCTACTCGCTCGCCGAGCGCTCCCTGACGCTCGGCGCGCGCGGTGCGCGCACCGCCGAGCTCTCGCCGGACGGGGCCCTCATGGGCTATGAGCGGGATGGGGACCTCTTCGTCTACGATCTGGGCGCCGCCAGGGAAACGCGGCTGACCGACGACGCGACCGCCACGCAGTACAACGGGCACTTCGACTGGGTGTACGAAGAGGAGTTCGGGCTGGCGCAGGCCTGGACCTGGTCGAACGACAGCCGGCGCATCGCCTTTTGGCAGGTCGACGAGAGCGCGGAGCCGGCGATCCAGCTCTCCGATTTCTCGGGGACGCACCCCGAGTGGACCACCATCCGCATCCCGCAGCCCGGCGATTCCAACCCGACGGTGAAGATCGGCGTCGTCGACGTGCGCAGCGGGCAGCGCGTGTGGCTCGATCCCGGGCTGGCCGGCGAGTACTACGTCCCGCGCATCTATTGGACCAGCCGGCCCGATACGCTCGCCGTGCTCACGTTGAACCGGCCGCAGAACCGGCTGCACCTCTACTTCTTCGATGTCACCACGGGCGGCAAGCGGCTCGTGTTCACCGACAGCTCCGACACCTGGCTCGACGTCTACGATTTCTACGCCGGGGTCCAGGACCTGATGACCTTCCCGGCCGGCCGCAGCGAGTTCTTCTGGGTCTCCGACCGCGACGGCTGGCAGCACATCTACCGCTACGATTACTCCGGTCGCATGATCAGGCAGGTCACGCGGGGTCCCTGGAGCGTGGTGCGCATCGAAGGCGTCGACGTCCCGCGCGGCCGCATCTATTACACCTCCACCGCCGTCTCCCCGCTCGAGCGACAACTGTACGCCGTCAAGCTCGACGGCTCGGGCACGCGCCGGCTGACGACGACGACCGGGACCCACCAGATCGACATGTCTCCCGACGCGCGCTACTACATCGATCGGTGGTCGGCCGTGAGCCAGCCGCGACAGGTCGAGTTGTGGGCCGCGGGATCTCCGCCCCGAATGCTGAGGAAGCTCGAGGACAACGCGCGGGTCACCCAGTGGCTGGCGACCCACGCCTATTCCCCGCCCGAGCTGGTGCGGTTCACGAGCAGCGATTCGGCGCGGATCGACGCCTCGGTGATCAAGCCGTGGCCCTTCGATTCCACGCGCCGCTACCCGATGGTGTTCGCCATCTACGGCGGGCCGGGCTCGCAGCAGGTGTACAACTCGTTCAGCACCAGCGGCTGGTCGCAGTGGCTGGCGCAGCAGGGGTACATCGTGGTCGGCGTGAACAACCGCGGCACCAACAACTACGGCCGCGACTTCATGAAGACGACCTACAGGCGGCTCGGCTATTGGGAGGCGCACGATTTCGCCGAAACGGCGCGTCACCTGGCGACGCGGAGCTACGCCGACGCGGCGCGCGTGGCCATCATCGGCACCAGCTACGGCGGCTACAGCGCCGTGTACACGATGGCGATGTACCCGGATCTCTTCACCGTCGGGATCGCCAACTCTCCCGTCACGGACTGGCGCCTCTACGACACCATCTATACCGAGCGCTACATGGGTCTCTTGCCCGACAACGTGGCGGGCTACGACTCGAGCTCGGCGCTGAAACACGCCGACAAGATCAAGGGTCGTCTGTTGCTGATTCATTCGATGATGGACGACAACGTCCACCCGCAGAACACGATGCAGCTGCTCACCGCGTTGACCGATGCCCGCATCGACGCGGAGCTCCGCATCTATCCACCCGGCCATCACGGGGCGGCCTACAACGCGCAGAGCAGTTTCCTGATTCAGCAGGCCATGACGGAATTCCTGGCGCGCCACCTTGGCGCCGGGATGAAGGTCACTGCGTTCTGAGGGCAACTCCGTGTCGACCCGGGGTAGTGGAGCGTAGCACGCGGGCCTTGGGAGGGGGTATGCGGAGCAAGCGACTGGTTTCACTCACGCTCGGTGTCGCGGCGGCGATTTCCACTGGCGCCGCGTGCGCGACGAAGACCCAGACCGGGGCCGTCGTCGGCGCCGGCGCCGGGGCGGTGGTCGGAGGCGTCGTCGGGAAGGCGACCGGGAACACGACGCGCGGTGCCATCATCGGCGCGGCCGTGGGCGGGGCGACG
>Ga0187893_10001229_pt1 | contig 63115 bp, 53 predicted proteins | sample MA1701074metaG_FD_139574 | JGI IMG/M metagenome (GOLD analysis project Ga0187893, IMG submission 139574) | White microbial mat communities from a basaltic lava cave in the Kipuka Kanohina Cave System on the Island of Hawaii, USA - MA170107-4 metaG ... | reverse complement strand
CGACTGGACGGACGAGGAAATCCTTGTCATCGACCGGGCTGAGGACTGCTATCTCATTGACACGGAAGGGAAGCGCTATATCGACGGCATTTCGAGTTTGTGGTGCAATGTCCATGGACACCGTAATGAAAAAATCGATTCTGCCGTGCGCGCTCAGCTTGATAAAGTGGCTCATTCCACTTTTCTGGGGCTTTCAAATACGCCGGCTATTTTGCTCGCCGAACGGCTGATTCAAATTGCACCGAAAGGGCTGACGCGCGTGTTTTATTCCGATTCCGGATCCGAAGCCATGGAGATTGCGCTGAAAATGGCGTATCAATATTGGCAGGTCCGAAAAGATCCGCGTCCGAAAAAGAAAAAGTTCGTTCATCTCGAGCTCGCTTATCACGGAGACACAATCGGATCGGTGAGCGTGGGCGGAATCAGTCTTTTCCACGAAATCTACGAGCCGCTTCTTTTTCAATCTTACAGCGCTTTTTCGCCGTATTGCTACCGGTGTAAATTTGGTCAGGACCGCGACAAGTGCAAACGCGAATGTTTAAGCGAGCTTGAGGAAATTGTCCGCAAGCATCAGGACGAACTTGTCGCGATTGTGGTGGAGCCGATGATACAGGGAGCGGCGGGCATGATCGATCAGCCGGAAGGATATTTGAAATCCGTCCGTGAAATTGCGGATAAATATGATGTGCTTCTGATTTGCGACGAAGTGGCAACCGGATTCGGACGAACCGGAAAAATGTTCGCCTGCGAGCTGGAAGGAATTACGCCGGACATCATGTCGGTTGCGAAGGGGCTTACGGGCGGATATCTTCCGCTGGCTGCCACGCTTGTGAAAGATAAAATTTACGAAGCTTTTCTCGGCGAATACGGTGAATTCAAAGCATTCTTCCATGGACATACGTACACGGCGAATCCGCTGGCCTGTGCCGCGGCCCTCGCCAATCTGGATGTTTTCGAGGACGAGAAAACGCTTCAAAATCTTCAGCCTAAAATTGATGTTTTAACCCAATGGCTGGAAAAAATAAGGGGTCTAAATCATGTCGGGGACGTGCGTCAGGTTGGGTTTATGGCCGGCATTGAATTGGTGAAAGACAAATCCACTAAAAATGCGTATGATCTTAAGGAAAAACAGGGGATTCGGGTCTGTAAACAGGCCCGTAAATACGGGGTGATTTTGCGTCCCCTCGGTAATGTGGTGGTGCTGATGCCGCCGCTTGGGGTTTCTCAAGCCTTACTCAAGGAGCTTCTCAATGTTACAGAAAGATGTATCCGGGAAATTTGTGAATAATATGGTGAAGAACGGTCAGGGGAGCTGCTGCTCGCAGACTAAAACGCAGGCGGGTCCTGCTTCTGTGATTGCGGATGGGTTATGGATCGCTTTCATTGTCACAACCGCTTTTTTCATCCATCTGCCATTGCTGCTCGCGCGGGCTTCTAATCTTGCCGGCGACGAACTCGTGGTCGGTCTCATGGCCAAACACATTTTCAGCGGTGAGTTTCCTATCTATTATTGGGGACAGTCCTATATGGGTGCTGTCACTTCTTATATCGTGGCGCTGTTTTCACTCGTCGGCGGTTTGAACGGAATTACGCTGCAAATGGGCGTATTTTTCTTTTATGAAGCATTCCTCGTGGTGAATTATTTTCTGGTAAAAAAAGTGCTGGGTCTGCGCACCGCAATTTTCGCGAGCCTATTTCTTATGCTGACGCCGCTTATGATGGCGGAATTCAGCATGAAGTCGCTAGGCGCTTATCCGGAAATATTTTTCCTCGGAGCGCTTTCATTATTTTTCTGGATTAAAGTTTTTGCGGACGGAAACAGCAAATTTTTAATTCCTCTCGGACTCACGCTCGGTTTCGCGCTTTATCTCAACTCACTGTTTATCATGTATTTGGCGGCATTCGGACTCATGACTTTTTTCTGGAAAAAAGGTTTTGACGACCGTGCTCAATATCTCAATCCGGTAAATTTAATTACGCTGAAGAATTTTAATCTTCCGATTTGGCTCAAAATCACTTTTTATGCGGTGAGCGTCATTGTTGCTTTTTATATCGCGAAACAGCTTTTCGTGTTCTTCCACGGCGGATTAGATCATAAAGTTCTGGGATTGAAATTTCAGGAGCCGGCCTTTCAATGGAAGGGCGTGAAGAAAATGCTTCTTCTAATTTCCGGAGATGTGGCAGTACTCGCGCTTCTCGTGATGGGCTGGAGAAATATGCTGGGATTTGTAAAGCGGTGGCTGCCTTTGATCGCCGCGTTTTTCATCGGATATTTGCCCGCCTTTCTGTACGGAATTCTGGGAGGTGAGGGATATAGACTTCTGCATAAATCCGGCGCTGTTAAAGCAGACGCGCTCGGTGCCAAGCTTGAAATGGTTTATGGAAAAATTATTCCACAGACACTGTGGGGCGGAAATGCTTTTGTGATCGGACTTTTTTCCGCAGGAATTCTTTATTTTCTCTGGATGCAGCGCAGCAATATCAAAAATATTTTCACATTCCGGTCGGGCGTTCAGGACGCCGGCTTCTTTTTCGTGTTTTTAGGCGCGATGGTATTGGTGCTCGGTTCCGCGAGCGCGCTGGTGGCGGACCGTTATCTCAGCCCGTTTTATTGGGTGAGTGCTGTTTGCGCGGGCGTATTGATCGCCCAAATTTCTCAGTGGACGCGCGGTCTCGGTGTTTTGATTCTACTGCCCTATCTTTGGATCAATATCAACTCGTTGAATGCTGCCGTGAAAGATTATGGCACCCGGGAAAGGGATATTCCGGGTCTGATTCAATTTTTGGAAGAAAAGGGATTGAAGGGCGGGATGACGGATTATGACAGCACATTTCAGTACAATTTCTACGGGGATGAACGTGTCATTTTTATTCCGCGCGTGGGCATGATGCGGCGTCCGGAATACCGCGAGTTCGTCGCGAAACTCGACAGGAAAATATTTGTCTGTTCGATTGATTCCGATGTGGAAAAAGAATTTCTTGCGGCTTATGCGTCGCAAAAACCGCTTGAGGTTCACGAATTCAAGAATTACCGCGTCTACGTTTTTGATCAAAATCTCCTTCTGCCTGACTACAAATAAACGATGAAAAACGGCGTATTTATTATTGGAACAGACACAGGCGTTGGGAAAACAGTAATCGCGGCCGGCCTGGCTTTAGTCGCCCGCGAGCGTAATATCCGCGTTGGGGTCATGAAGCCCGTGGCAACGGGCTGTTTCGACCGCGGCGGCGAGCTGCTTAGCCACGATACGTTGTTTTTGCTCGAAGCAAGCGGCGGTAAAAAACATGACATTGCCAATCCGGTTCGTTTTCGCAATCCGCTGGCACCGCTGGCCGCTGCGCGTGAAGAATCCAAAGCCATCGATACGTCGCATATTCTCCGGGCCTATGAAGAACTTCACGAAAATTTTGATTTCGTGATCGTGGAGGGAATCGGCGGCTTAATGGTTCCGTTCACGGAAAATTATTTTGTTTCTGATTTGATCAAAGAATTTGATTTACCGGTGATTATCGTGGCGAGAACCAAACTGGGCACGATCAATCATACGTTGCTTACGATTGACGCGGCGAAGTCGCGCGGTATCGGAGTCAAAGGAATTATCTTTAATAATTTTGATGAAAATTCGCTTGGGATTGATGAGCAAACCAGTCCGCGGATTATTTCTGATTTGAGCGGCGTTCCGGTTTTGGGGATGGTTCCTAAAATTACCGGTTTGGACGTGGAAAATTTGCAGTACGGAAATTTAAAGCAAGTGATTAAAGACCGCGTTGCTTTGGAAAAAATTTTTATCGGGGAAAAGAGGGCAAAATAGTGTCGAAAAAAGTATTGCTCGCGATGTCGGGCGGAGTCGATAGCTCGGTGGCCGCCTATCTCTTGAAAGAGCAGGGTTATGAAGTGACCGGCGCGACAATTCGTACCTGGGCCCCCAACGACTGCGATGAGAAAAATACCAATGCCTGCTGCGGCACTAAAGGAGTCGGAGATGCCCGTTCCGTAGCTGTCTCCCTCGGTATTCCTTATTATGTCATGAATTTCGAGAATGATTTTAAGCGGGACGTCATCGATTATTTTGTCAGCGAATACCGCCGCGGCCGCACGCCGAATCCGTGTATTGCCTGCAACGAAAAAATAAAAATCGGCGGATTCTGGAAAAAGGCAAAGGCACTCGGTTTCGATTATATTGCCACCGGCCATTATGCCCGGGTCGGACATGACGAAGTTTCGGGGCGTTATTTTATCCGCCGGGGCGCGGATGATCACAAAGATCAGTCTTACGTTTTGTTTCCGCAAAAACAGGAAGAGCTGGCGCATTTCCTTCTTCCGGCGGGCGAGCTGAAAAAAGAGCGCGTCCGGGAAATCGCGCGCGAAATCGGTTTATCCGTTCATGACAAACCGGATTCCCAGGAAATCTGCTTTATCCCTTCGAATGATTATGTCGCTTTCATGGAAAAGAATTATGCGTTGGAAACCAAGCCGGGTGCGATTAAAAATTCCGGCGGGGAAGTGCTGGGACAGCATTCGGGATATTTCAATTACACTATCGGCCAGCGGCGCGGTCTCGGCATCGCCCATGAGCATGCGCTTTACGTCATCGATATTCATCCTGAAACCAACGAAGTGATTGTGGGCGACAAGTCGGAAGTCAAAACAAAAACTTTTCGCGTTGAAAATCTGAATTGGCATCTCGAGCCCCGCGAACGTTTTCGCGCGGAAGTAAAAATCCGTTCCGCGCATCGCGAGTCTCCAGCGGAAATCATCTCTGATCATGCAGATTCTTCAAACGTATCCGTGACGTTTGATGATCCTCAGGAAGCGGTGACTCCGGGGCAAGCAGCCGTATTTTATGACGGTGATAAAGTGATTGCGGGAGGATGGATCGCATGAGTGAGAAACTTGAAAAGCTGAAAAACTGGATTCGTCCATTCGGGCGTGTCCTTGTCGCGTATTCCGGCGGCGTCGATTCCGCGCTTGTCGCGAAAGTAAGCCGGCTTGTTCTCGGGAAAGAAAACGTTTTGGCGGTTACTGCGCAAAGCGAAAGTTTGGCGCCGAGCGAGCTGGAAGATTCCAAACGCCTTGCCCGGGAAATGGATGTGACTCAGAAAATCGTTTTGACTCAGGAAATGCAAAATCCGGATTACGTGGCGAATCCTGAAAACCGCTGTTATTTCTGCAAAACGGAACTTTATAATCATCTCGTTCCCATCGCTCGTGAACTCGGATATTCGGTGATTTTTGACGGAACCAATATCGATGATCTCGGCGATGACCGGCCGGGTTTAACCGCAGCGCGGGAGCATGGTGTGAAAAGTCCTCTTGTCGAGGCGGGACTCACCAAACAGGAAATCCGCGAACTGTCGAAATCACTCGGTCTTCCGACCTGGGATAAGCCGGAGCTGGCCTGTCTTTCTAGCCGTATTCCTCATGGAACGCTGGTGACGATAGAAAAGCTTGGGGAAGTGGACAAAATCGAAAATATTCTTCGTTCTTTCGGATTCAAACAGGTGAGAGCGCGCCATTTGGGAGAGCGGATCCGGATCGAAGTAGAGCCTGAATTAGTTTCGAAATTAAAAGAGAATTCTGTTCTTGTTCCTGTCACTGAAAAGATATTTGAACTGGGTTTTAAAGAAGTGGAAATTGCCGAAGAAGGTTATCGCCGGGGAAAGAAAGAAAAACTGCACCCAATCGAATAATGAAAATTCCAAAAGGGCTCTCGCTCAATCTTCATAAAGAACAAAGCCTTTCCGAGCCGAGAATTCGTGTGTCCCAGGTTCCTCAAAAAATTGTTATTCCCGTTTTAAATGCCGAAATGATAGTCCGTGCCGGCGATTCCGTTTTGCGCGGTCAAAAAATCGCGGAAGGTGTTTTGCCCATTTTCTCGACAATCAGCGGAACAGTGAAATCCGTTTCTTCGTCCGTTGAAATTGAATCCGATGGGAAAGATGTTGCCGTCGAATCTTTCGGAAAAGAAAGAACGGATGCAGAAATTGACTCATTGAGTTCTGAGGCGTTACGCGAAGTTTTCAAAGATTCAGGAATTTGGGATTTGAGCCGCAAGCCGGAGCCGGTATTTCAAAAGTTGTTTCCGTCGGTTAAGACCGTGATTCTCGATGCTTCGGAATGCGAGCCTTATCTGACCGCGGATTATCTGCTGATGCTTTTCAAGCCCGTGGAAATTCTGAAAGGGCTGGAGTGGATGATTCGTGCCGCCGGCGCGGAGGAAGGAATTATCGCCATTTCCGAGCATAACCGGGAATGCTATGAAATTTTCGCGAGCAAGATTTTCACGATGAAAATTTCAAAAATCCGGCTGGTGTGGCTTAAAAGCACTTATCCGCAAGGATTTGATTTTCAGTTCGCCGCGCGGATTTTCGGTAAAGATTTTCCAGCGCGCTGGAAAATTATCGATTTGGGTGCTGCTGTTTTGAACGTAGCTTCCGCGTTTTCGGTTTACGAAGCCGTGAAATTTCAGAAACCGCAGATTGATCGGGTAGTGACGATAGCCGGTGTTTGCGTCATGCAGGCGCAGAATATTTGGGCCCGTTTCGGAATTTCCGTCAAGGATGCGGTTGACCAGTGCGGAGGATTCTTGAGATTTCCGGCTGCGGTGATTATTGGCGGGCCAATGATGGGGGAGGCGCAGGACAACTTAGACGTCCCGGTGGGTCCGGCCACGGCGGGAATTATCACATTTCCAAAAGAAGAGGTGCCATTGGCCGAAGCCGAACCCTGCATCCGCTGCGGCGACTGTATTCCGGTGTGTCCGGTGTCTATTAATCCTGCCGCGATTGTGCTAGAGGCAGAGGCACATAAGTGGAAAGCGGCAGCCCGGTATCATCCCGAAGCCTGCATTGAATGCGGAAATTGTTCTTATGTATGTCCGTCGAATATTCCCGTTTCTGACCTGGTGATTCGGGCCAAACATGAATTGGCGGTACTCTCATGACGATGACGGAAAGCCGGACGCCGGTTCTCGAGAATCAGCAGAAAAAGGTATTCCGCACCGTGAAGCAGGAAGAGCCGCTCATTGTGAAGCGGGCGCCTCACGTTCACGCGGCTGTAACTCCCGCGGCCCGCAATTGGGTTTTGTTTATTGCCTTGATTCCCGCGATTCTTGCGTCGGCAATTAGCTTCGGTTTCAGTGCTGTGATTTTGATCTTTAATTCCATTGCGGCATTTGTTGTTTTCGAATTAGTCACCGAAAAAATTTTCAAACAAAAAATCAGGATTTGGGACGGAAACTCCGTGCTTCTCGGCACAATAATGGGCTTGCTGCTGAATCAGGATGTTCCGGTGTGGATGTGCTGGCTGGGGGCGTTTTTCGCCGCGTTTGCTAAAAACCGTTTTCATCCATCCCTGTTTGGTCTGCTCATCCTCCTGTTTTTGAATTCAGTCATTTTGGACCATTCGGAAATTTTTGTTTCCGTTTTGCCGGTGCAAATCGCTTTAATCGGGGGAGGTATTTTTCTTGCAGCAAAACGGATTATCCGCTGGCAGAATCCGGTTGCGTACCTTTCGGCATTCGTTTTGTCGGCATTTTGCTTTGGAATCAATCCTCTTTCTTTTCCGTTTGCGGGCGCGGCTTTACTGGCAGGGATATTTGCAGCGACAGATTCCATGACCACTCCGCTGACCTTGAAGGGAAATTTTGTTTTTTGCGCGCTCGCCGGCATTCTTTCAATAGTTTTGGGAACGGTTACGGGCGGGCTTGAGGGAATTGTGTTCAGCATCCTTATCATGAATTTATTTGTTCCACTTATTGACAGATATGTCAGAATAAAACCCTACACAGTTTAGTTTTATGTGTTAAATTTTAATTCAGGAACCCAGAGACGCTTAAATATAAGAAAGGAAGGCAGTTATGGCCGGATTTGCTCAAGACATTAACGATGCTAATTTTGACAAGGAAATTAATACGAATGTTCCCGTTTTAGTGGATTTCTGGGCCGAGTGGTGCGGTCCGTGCAAAAAACTGGGCCCTATTGTAGAAGAAGTGGCCAAAGATTATCAGGGCAAAGCCAAAGTCATGAAGCTCAATGTGGATGAAAACATGGAGACTGCCCAGAAATTTCAGGTGATGAGCATTCCCACGTTGATTTTTTTCAAGCAGGGCAAAGCGGTGGATCAGATAGTCGGAGCAGTTCCAAAGAATGTGATTGAATCGAAGCTTGCCGGCTTGCTTTAAGGGATTGATAGAAAGGGGGTAAGGAAACCCCATGCGTATTGATCTGGACACGATTCTTAAGCGGTGTATTGAAATAAATGCTTCCGATATTCATTTGTCCGTAGGTCGTCCTCCAACTCTCCGTATTCATGGAATGCTTCAGTCGATGGACGGTGAGATATTGACGGCGGAAGATACTGAACATTACACGCGATCCATTACTTCCGAACCTCATGTGAAGAAGATGATGGAGGTAGGCGGAGTCGATTTCGGTTTTGCCTATAAAGATCTTGCCCGTTTTCGCGTAAGCGCATTCCGTCAAAAAGGCCATTTCGGAATGGTGCTTCGCCAGCTTCCGAATAAATTTATGTCCTTGGAGGCAATCGGACTTCCTCCTACAGTCAAAGAGCTTCTTAACAAACCGCGCGGATTAATTCTTGTTACGGGCCCAACGGGCTCAGGCAAAACAACGACGCTTGCATCAATGATCGACATCATTAATCAAAGCCATGCGTGCCATATTCTTACGATCGAAGATCCCATCGAATATTATCATCAGCATAAAAAAGCGGTTGTCGATCAGCGTGAAATAGGGGTGGATGTTTCAACGTTTCATGAAGCGCTCGTGAAAGCTTTGCGCCAGGACCCCGACGTGATTTTGGTGGGGGAAATGCGTGATATGACGACAATGGAAGCCGCCATCGCTGCCGCTGAAACGGGGCATCTTGTGTTTGCCACATTGCACACGACAGGCGCTGCCCGCACGGTAGACCGTATTATCGATGCATTTCCGACGAATCAGCAGAATCAAGTGCGTTCTCAGCTGTCGGTATCGATAGTTGCCGTGATTTCCCAGCTGCTATTGCCGAAAGCGGATGGCAAAGGCCGCGTAGCTGCTTTTGAAATTATGATAACAACTCCCGCCATCAGCAATCTGGTACGCGAAGGAAAAACATTCCGCATCACTTCAGAGATTCAAACCGGGGGCCGCTTTGGAATGATGACACTCGACAGCCATCTTCTGGAGCTTCATAAAAAAGGCCTTATCTCTTATGAAGATATGATTTCCAAGTCCTACGATGCCAATTTTATTGCCCAGGAAGCGTCTGCCGCGGGACTCAAGAAATAAGTTCTTCATAACGTTTTTTCCTGCCTTGACTTATCTTTTCCCGATTGTATAATTCGCAAATCTACGCAGCACAAGTGAGGAGAGCACATGGAAGAGAAAAAAAACGCACAATCGTCTGTTCAATCCGCACAATCCAACATTGATCCCGTTATTCAGGAAGGCAAGTTTTTTGCTTTGATGGGTTACATTTCGGTTCTTTGCCTGGTCCCTCTCATTTTGAAAAAAGACAACCGTTTTGCCGTATTTCACGGCAAGCAGGGGTTAGTGCTTTTCATTTTAGAAGTAGCGGCTGCAATCTTGAAATCCATTCCGGCCATCGGGGAAGTAGTTTTCAGCCTGGCTTTTGTGGTATTAGGCATTCTTTCGCTCATCGGAATCGTAAAGGTTCTGATGAATGAGTATTGGGAAATGCCTTATATCTCTCAGGTGGCTCAGAAGATTTCAATATAATCTGAGTAAAATCCCAAAAACGGACTTTTAGGATTTAATTTTCATTTCGATTAGTTTGTCCGATTATTAAACGGAGACAAAAACATTTATGTGGTTCGATAAATTGAAAAAGGATACGAATGCTGAAAGCTGGGCGGTCATCTTAAATACGCTTCAGGAAGAAATAAAAAAACGTTCGGCAGCCCAGCAGATTCAAATGTTCTTTTCAGTTTCCATCGAAGAAGCGCGCGAGCTTCTTGAAAATACCCCGATCATTCTTTTGGATTCAATTTCAGAAGACAACGCTGAAAAGATCCGCGATGTTTTTGTGAATTCAGGCCTGGATGTGGTTATTACCGGCGAAACTCTCGTGAAACGCAAATGTTTCCGCACGGTTTGGCCGAAAGAACTGACCGTAGAGCAGATTCTCAGGCAGAATTCTCTTCGAAGCTCCATCACTCAACGGGTAGTGAAAGAGATTTCCCCGGTTTCCTCCTCAAATATAAAGCGTGAGCGTGAAGTTCCTCCAACACCTATTTCGAAACAGGAAAAACCCAAGACAGAAAAAACAACAGCTGAATCCAAGCCTATTACTTCCCCCTCAACTCCTGCAGGCTTTCAAACGGTTCCCGCGGCTAAAAATTCCGGAAATCCGGATGTTGCTTTTCAAAATGCTTCGAAAGAGATGGAAGAAAAGAATAAAAAACTGGAAATGGACAAGGCGCGCATTCAGGAACTTCTATTGGACGCTCAAAAAGAAAACGAAGAGCTGCGGGAAATTAAAAAAGATTATGAGAAGCTCAAAAAAGAGATCATGGAATATCGTTCCCAGCGCGAACAGTTTGAAGGCGCAAAAATAGAATACGAAGGCTGGGTGCGGGAGCTTCAGGAAGAAAAAAGCAAATTGGAGTACCGTATCCGAAATCTCGGCACGGATCTCACCAATAAGGAAAATCAGTACCAGGATCTGAGATCTCAGTCAGAGCGTTATAAGGATGAGGCGGAACGGCTGAAGCAAGAGCTTGGAAAAGAAATTAAAACAACAAAGCAATATTCCGAAACGGCGCGTAAAAAAGAATCCGATGTTGAAAAATTAATTAAAGAAGTTGAATCGAAAAATGAGCTGCTGACCGCAAAGGATCAGCAAATTCACGCTTTGACACAAAAGGCGATTTCCACAGAATCATCTTTAGAAGCATTCCGGCACTCTTCCGTCAAAGAAAAAGAGGCTTTGATCCGCGAGATGGATAAGAAAGATTTGGGGATTCGGGATTTGACGGTGATGATTGATTCGTTGAAGAAAGAGAATGCGCAGCGTGAGTCGCATTTTGTCTCTGAATCAAAAAATAAAGAACAGCTGATGGGGCAATTGAACGATAAGCTTAAGGCAACCGTTCAAACTCTTGATGAGTTCCGCGGGCGTGCCGCAAAGCTCGAAGAGGAAGTTGAAGCGAAGAGAAGCCTGATTGAAGAGCTGAAAAAGGAAACGGATTTTATCCGTGAGCGTTTTGAAGTTGAAAAACGGATGTCCGAGAAGCGCTATAAAGAGAAATCGGACCAATATGATCAGGTTAAAGAAATCCATGACCGATTGACCAGCGAATATGAAGCTTTGAAAAAGGAATATAACCGGGTCAGTGCCGAGTGGCGTAAAGAGCATGAACGGGCTACGGAATTAAAAATCCGCTTGGAAAAGAGCGAGCAGGAATGGCGTGAACTTCGCGAAACTTATGAAGCAAAAGTCAATTCGCTTTCTTCCGACTTTAATGCGATGGGCCAGGCTTATCAGAAAACCGCAAGGGAGCTGGAGGAGCTGCGCCGCGAGTCCGGAATCCTTAAAAAGGAATACGCCGATAAATCAAAACTATCCGAAGACCTGGGCAGGGAACTAAACGAGCTTAAGAAAAATTTTGAGATAACAAAAATAAATCTTCAGGAAACGGCCAAAGACCTGAATGCCGTATCGAGCCGTTTGGAAAAGAGCCAGGTTTCTTTTGAACAGGCTTGCTCGAAAATCAACTCTCTGGAAGCGGAGAATGATCAGCTCAAGCAGATTGCAGCAGAGCTTTCGGAACGTGCAAAACGTGTTCCCGAACTCGAGACGCTCAATAAGCGGCTCGAGAATCAGCTCGAAGTCGCCCAGCGTCACATCAAGGATGTGACCGTTCAGCGAGAGCAGCAGGAAATTGTTGAGAAGCGTTTGCGTGTTCAGAATGAACTTCAGGAAAGAGAGTCACAGCTCCGGGCGCTTGCTCAAAAACAGGAACAGCTTGAACAGGATGTGACTGCACGCCAGGAGTTAATCAAAAAAATCCTTGAAGAGCAGGAATCCATTCAAAAAGAAATCATCAAGGCAAAGCAGGCTCAAAAACATCTTCAGGAAATCAGCCGGATGAAAGACAAAACGCGCACTGCCGGCAAGCAATCACTTCAAATTGTTAATCCTGAATCCGAGAAAGAGGAAGAAATGTCCGAAGAATTTTCCTCTGCCAAGGATCAGGATTAGCTCCGTATTTCTTTTTGTTTCCAGCATGTGATATAATCCTTCCTTTAATTTCTCCGGAGAATTGTACTGATGATTGAAATGACACTTTCGAAAATCAAGATCGACGAAAGACGGAGTGAACAAATTATCGTTCTCAAAGAAAAAGAGGGCAGCCGTTTCCTTCCCGTAGTGATCGGTATTTCTGAGGTACAAGCCATTAAATTAAAATTAAGCGGTGTGGAGCTTCCGCGTCCTCTGACTCATGATCTGCTGCTTTCTTCCATTCAAAAGCTGGGCGGTGAGCTCAAGCGAATCGTTATCGACAGTCTTCAAAATAACACGTTTTATGCAAAACTGGTGATTCAGACCGAAAAGGGTGAAGAAGTCAAAATTGATGCCCGCCCTTCAGATAGTGTGGCCCTTGCTTTGCGGGCCCAAGCCCCTATTTTTGTGGAGGAAAAAGTACTCGAGGAAGCTGGACTAACAGAGGAAGGGGAAGTGCAGTAGATTTAACCCTATTTATATAAAAGACTTAGCTTCTATTCTGAGAAGCTATTGTTTTTTTCACAATCACATGGCATAATTGCCCCTTTGATTGTGCAAAACGAACTCATTCTATTCAGTAAATCCGTTTATTATCACAACTTGAGACGCGGAGAAAACTATGGATAAGCAACCATCAAATGGCTCAGTTTCGGCAAAGAAATTCCCATATCCGGGGCTTCCTACTACTTCGGACGGAGCGGGGGCGGTGGCATGGGCGGAAACTCATGTAACCCAGGGCGGATGCGCTTATCCTATTACCTCGTCCACGACGATGGGACAGGCTTACCAGGTGGAAGTATCCAAGGGGAAGAAGAACCTTTGGGGCGATACGCTCTTTTTCTTCGAGCCGGAGTCGGAACACAGTTCGGCAACCGTTTGCGAAGGTTTTGCCGTAGCCGGCGGGCGAATTACTAACTTTACTTCCGGGCAAGGTTTGGTACTCATGAAAGAAGTTCTTTACACAATTTCCGGTAAAAGACTTCCGGCAGTATTTCATATCGGTGCCCGGGCGCTCACGTCCCATTCACTGAACGTACATGCCGGACATGATGACGTCATGGCTGTCAGTGATACGGGCTGGGGAATATTATTTGCCCGGAACGCGCAGGAAGCCGGCGACCTAGCGCTAATTTCAAGAAGAGCCGCAGAAGATTCAGTCACTCCATTTCTCAATGTGCAGGACGGATTTCTCACCACTCATACGATCGAGAACGTAATTCTCTCAGAACCTGAAATGATGAAAGAATATATCGGGGCTCCGAATGAAAAGCTTACAAATTTCATGGATACCAAATTTCCCGTCATGACCGGCGTTGTGCAGAATCAGGACAGTTACATGAAGGGAAAAATTGCGCAGCGTCATTATTATGACAAAGTTCCCGCGGCGGTTCAAAACGCGATGGACGAGTTTTACCGTTTAACCGGCCGCCGTTACAACCTGGCGGACGGCTATCGTCTTGAAGATGCCGACTACGCCATTGTCGGTATCGGTTCCTACATGGAAACGGCCCAGGCAACGGTGGATTACTTGAGAAAAGAAAAGAAAATGAAAGTGGGTGCTTTGAATATTACCTGCTTCCGGCCTTTCCCGGGTCCGGAGATCGTAAAGGCGCTCAGTCATGTGAAAAAATTCAGCGTCATTGAGAGAATGGACAACCCGCTCGGTCAATCGAATCCGCTTACCGTTGAAATCAAGGCGGCGTTCGCTGACGCGCTGGCCGGGGCCAATGGGTATCCGCATATTTCCGAAATGCCCAAGATTTATTCCGGTTCAGCGGGTCTCGGAAGCCGCGACACGCGTCCCGGGGATTTGATTGCCGCATTTGACAATATGACCAAAGATAAGCCGCAGGAGTTTTTCGTGCTGGGCATTGATCATCCGCTCGCGCTGAAAGTGACGAATGATCCGGATGTCAGGCCAGATCATGCGTTTTCGATGCGCGGACATTCCGTCGGCGGTTACGGTTCGGTGACCACGAATAAAATTCTCGCGACGATCGGCGGGGAAGTATTCGGGATGAACGTGCAGGCGTACCCGAAATACGGTTCCGAGAAAAAAGGACTTCCCACAACTTATTATCTGACTCTGGCCAAAGATAAAGTTAGAACGCATTGCGAGCTTGAGAATGTGGAGTTCGTAGCCGTCAACGATGTGAACGCATTCAAGCACGGCAATCCGCTTCACGGCATTCAGGATGGCGGAATGGTATTTATTCAGACCGACCGGGGCACACAGGAAGACGTTTGGATGGACCTTCCGGCTTTCGCTAAAAGAATCATCGCCGAAAAGAAAATCCGTGTGTTAGCGCTCGATACCGTGAAAATTGCCCGTGAAGTATCGACAAGTTTGGACTTGGTTCAGAGAATGCAGGGCATCGTGCTTTTGGGGATCTTTCTGAAGTCAACTCCGTTTAAGGATAGATTCGGTCTTACCGATGATCAGCTTTTTGCCGCCGTCGAAAAAGCAATCCGGAAATATTTTGGAAAGCGCGGTGATCAGGTAGTTGCTGACAACATGAAAGCGATCAAGCGCGGTTTTTATGAGGTATTTGAGGTGTCCCGTAATTTGATTGAAGCGGGAGATCCGGCTTTATCACATAAAGCGATTTAGTCATCCAGGGGAGATAATATGCCAGAGGAAAATGTAAAAGATAATAATTCGAAGTTATCGGAGCTGATCGATATCGCCGATTTTAACGATCGTATCGTCGAATCCTACAATCATGGCGACGCGGAAAAAGATCTTCCGGCCGATGTCAGTGTTGCGCGAAGCATCATTCCCGCGGCTACGGGAACTCTCCGCGATTTCAGTTATATCGCGCCTGATATCCCTTTGTTTAATTCGCAAAATTGTGTCGCCTGTATGGATTGCGTTACCGAATGTCCGGATACCGCAATTCTCGGAAAGGTGATTTCCAAATCGGATTTCCAGAAAGAGCTTTCAAAAATATCGGACCCGGCTGAAAAAGAGCATTATCAGAACAAGTTTACGGAAACAACCAAATTTACGGCGACTTATGAGAAAAAGGGTGAAGAAGGCGGAATGTTTGGAATCTTTATCGATCCGACGAAGTGCAAAGGATGCGCCGAATGTGTTGAGGTTTGCGGCAATCACCAGGCGCTTGAGATGGTGAAGAAAACTTCGGAAAACCTTCCTCAATACGGCAAGGATTTTACGTTTTTCACTAATTTGCCCGAAACTCCCAAAAAATATATCAACGAAAAACTGCTTTCAGACATGATGCTAGCCGGCCGTTCGCTGCTTTATGTCGGCGGAGCGGGTTCCTGTATGGGTTGCGGTGAAGGGACTGTGATCCGCATGATGCTTGCCGCGACGGGTTTTGTCTACGGTCCCGAAAATGTAGGCATGGTGGCTGCAACCGGATGTAACACGGTTTATACTTCGACTTATCCTTACAATCCCTACCGGATTCCATGGACGAACTCCTTGTTCGAAAACGCTCCGGCGGATGCTATGGGTGTCCGCGCGAAATGGGATCAGATGGGCTGGCAGAATAAAAAACTCTGGCTGATCGGCGGAGACGGAGCCATGCTGGACATCGGTTTTCAGTCATTATCCCGCATGTTTATGTCAGGGATGAACATCAAAGTGATTGTGCTCGATACGCAGGTATATTCCAACACCGGCGGACAGGCGTCTACCAGCTCCTTTATGGGCCAGGAAGCTAAAATGTCTGCGCACGGTTCTGCAGTTCCCGGAAAACGCGAACGCAGAAAAGAGCTGGGGCAGATTGCCATGATGCATCCGAATGTGTTCGTTGCGCAAACCACAGCGGCGCACACCAATCATTTTTACCGTTCGGTTATTGCCGCAAATGAGTATGAAGGGCCGGCGATTATCATCGCTTATACAACCTGCCAGCCGGAACATGGGGTGGCCGACCATTTGGCCAGCAATCAGGCGAAGCTTGCCTGCGATTCGCGCGCATTTCCGATTTTCATTTATGATCCGCGCAAAGGGAAGAAAATCAGTGAACGTTTGAGTTTGGCGGGAAATCCGGCCATGAATCAGGACTGGTATGTCGACCCGAAAACCGGACAGCCGTTTACCTTTACTGATTGGGCCAGAACTGAAGGCCGCTTCCAGAAGCATTTTGACAAGGAAGGGAAACCTTCCGAGACACTACTTCAAGCCCAGCAGGACCGGCTTGAAAACTGGCATCTTCTTCAGGAACTTGCGGGTCTCCGTTAATACGGGCCCGCAGGTTTCTTTCCTCACCTCGAAAAACCGGAGAAATTCACGATGGATGTTTGGGATGTAGCCATAATCGGCGGCGGGGGGGCGGGGCTTACCGCCGGACTTTACGCATCACGTGCCAACCTGAAAACCTGCTTATTCGAAAAAATCAATACCGGCGGCCAGATTTCTCTGACCGATGACGTCGAAAATTATCCCGGATTTCCGGAGGGAATTACCGGCCCCGAAATTTCCATGAAAATGGAAGAGCAGGCTAAGAAATACGGCACGGTGATTATTACCGAAGAAATCAAAGGTCTTGAAGAGAGAAATTCTGTTTTTGTATTAAAAACTGCAGGGAAAGAATACTTTTCCAAAACCATCATTCTTGCTTCCGGCGCCAGTCCCCGGAAAGTCGGTGTGCCCGGTGAGCGGGAATTGACCGGAAAAGGTGTTTCTTATTGCGCAACCTGCGACGGGGCGTTTTTTAAAAATAAGCAGATCGTGGTCGTGGGCGGCGGCGACTCCGCGCTTCAGGAAGGATTGTTTCTGACCCGTTTTGCGAGCAAAGTGAATGTTATTCACCGCCGCGACAAATTGCGGGCATCGCCTATTTTGCAGGACCGCGCTTTCAAAGAGCCGAAAATCGAGTTCATTTGGGATACGGTAGTAGATTCGATTCAAGGTGCCAACAATAAAGTAGATCAGATTAAATTAAAAAACCTGAAATCGAATGAAATCCGCGATTTTAAAACGGACGGTGTTTTTGTCTTTGTCGGCCATGATCCGGAGACGAAATATATCGGTGATTTCGTGAAGCTGGATGAAAAAGGTTATGTGATTGCGGATCCGGTGATGATGCAGACTTCCCGTAAGGGGGTTTTTGCCGCCGGCGAAGTAAGAACCGGTGCCGTGAAGCAGCTTGTGACCGCTTGCGGGGAAGGATGTGCCGCTGCGCTCCAGGCCCAGTATTATTTGGAAAATTTGGAGAATCATTGAATTTTTCCGTAACGTCAAAGTCTAATCTGGCGAGGATAATATGAGTAAAAATTTCTCCGTGAAAATCATGATGCCGGTCTTTATAAGCATGCTTCTTCTGATTAATACCGGGGCCGCGTCCTGGCCGGGAAAACCGAAGGTGCAGTATAAAGATTTCATGCTGCATAGTCTGAGCGGAGAAACGGTTACGCTCGCGCAGTTTAAAGGCAATAATCCGGTTTTATTGGTTTTTTTCGCTACTTGGTGCCCGCCGTGCAAGCGGGAAGTTCCTCAACTGAAAGAAATGCAGAATAAATATGCGGACAGGGGCCTCAAAATTCTCGCGATAGATATCGACGAGCCGAATGATATCGTGAGGGAATTTGTAAAGGAAAAAGGAATTAATTATACAGTTTTACTTGATGAAGGTGCCCAAGTTGCCGAAATGTATGATGTAAGCGGGATACCGACGAATATCCTTTTTGACCGGGACGGCAACGTCCGGCATGCCGGGCATGCACTTCCCTCCAACATCGAAGATGTTCTTTGAAAACGGGCTTATTAGCGGTAAAATCTTGAAGTTTAACGAGGCGCAGGCTTTCGTTTTCCTACCAACCAAAAGGAGAGAAAAGCATGGATCCTCACAATGAATTCAGCAGGAATATGCAAAAGCTGATGATCCTTCTCGGAAAGATACTCAAGTCTCAAAAAGATCAGGTAGGCAGCGATTTCAGTGAAATTTTTAACAGCAAAAAGAATATCAATTTGAATCTCTGTATTTTTACCTTTCTTCCTATGGCACCCGAAGATATGGATGATTTGGAAGACATGTTCGAAGACTTATATGTCAGCGGGGAAGGCGGAGCGGGATCGGCCGCGGGCGATGCCGATCTTAAGTTTGAACTGGATGCCAAGGATGTGGATTTTCTCAAGAGAAACGGAATCAAATTCTAATTTTGGGAAGGTAATGCGATTGTAATGAAAATATTGATTACCGGCGCTGGCAGTTTAGTCGGCAGTCAAACGTGGCGCTTTGTATTTCTGCTTTATTTTTTACTCTTCCAGATTTTCCCCGGTCATTTACTTCTGGCCTCCGAAATTGTTGAGGATGCTGTTTACGATCAGCTCTTGAAAAAGGTTACCGGGAATAAGCAAATCGATGCCGATGCTCTAAATCAGGGCCGGCATATTCTTGACGTTTACCTGGATTCTTACAAGCAGGTTGATTGGCTAAGTTTGAGTTCCCATCCGAGAGAAGAGCAGATTTCTTTCTGGATCAATGGTTATAATGCCGTAATGCTCAAAGTGCTTTCTGAAACTTCCGCTGATAAACTTCCTTCCATCGACGATCCCGCATTTCCAAATCAATACAAGCTTGAACTCAAAGACAAGATTTTCACGCTGAAAGAACTGCGGGACGATATTCTCAGGCGCCATTACCGCGATGAGCGGATTCACTTCGCGATTCTGGACGGCGCCCGAAACGGACCTCGACTGAGGCCTGAAGCATATACCGGAGCGCATCTTGACGTTCAGTTGGACGAAGCCATACGCGGCTTCATTGCAGATCAGGCCAAGAACCGGATTAACCCCCGGGAAAAGAAATTATATCTGTCCTATCTTTTTAAGGATTTTGGGGATGATTTTCTGCTGAATTATGCCTCTCCTGAGAATTCCCATAAGAAATTCACGCTAAGTCAATTGGCCGTTCTTAGTTTCATCGCTCAGCATTCCCCTGAGGAAGTGGTGAAATATCTGGGGGATGCCAAATATAAGATCAATTATTTGCCGCGTGACCCCTGGTCGAAAGAGGAAGGCAAAGAGCTTTCGGACAACAGGGTTGACAAGCCAGAGACACGCTTCTAGAATGCCTGTCTTTTTTCGGGGGCATAGCTCAGCCTGGTAGAGCACCACCCTTTTAAGGTGGGTGTCGATGGTTCGAATCCATCTGCCCTCAGAATTACCGGTCGATGGTTCTCCGCCGAAGGCGGATCCGCCTGTGGCGGAGAATCCATCTGCCCTCAGTTTTATTAGAAATTACGGCGAAAAAATAATACCGGGGCGATCGTAACTGATCGCCCCTTCGTGTTTTAGAAAAAAAGCCCTTTATTCATTCACCTTGCTACAAGGAAGGGTTCTCGGCTAGAATTGAATGAAGAAACGAGGTATGTAACTTCGATGATACATTGGGATTCCATTAAGCCAATAATTAAAAAAGAGAAGAGATTTTTAATCACAAGCCATGTTTGTCCTGAAGGGGACGCTCTCGGCTCCGCGGTTGCCTTAAAACTTTTTCTTCAGCAGATAAAAAAAGAGGCCCATGTCATCACTGAAGGAAAGTATGCGAGCCAGCTGAATTTCATGAATAAAGGCCATTTCCGGTCTTTCAGGTCGGACTCTCCGGAAGATCAGAAATTTATCGAGTCGTTCAAAGTATTATTTGTCGTGGATGTGAGCGATTGGGGGCATATGGGAGTTTTGGGAGAGCATCTGCGCAAAATTCCTTCAACCAAGATCTGCATCGATCATCATCCGCCCAAAGGGCCTTTCGGTGACTATGATCTTATTGACAGAACGGCGTCGGCCACCGGCCAGCTGATTTATCAGATGATCCGCCATTTTAAAGGGAAGATTACTCCCGAAATTGCGACGGCTCTTTACACCTCCATTATCACGGATACCGGCCAGTTTGCATTCCCTAATACCACTTCCGATGTGATTCAGATCGCTGCGGAATTGGTGAAAATGGGAGTGGACCATTATGACGTTTATCAGAAGGTCTATGAAAACAACAATTGGACAAAATTGAAGCTGATGGAAAAGGCGCTCAAATCACTGCAAGCCGATGCCAATAATCAGATCGCTTGGATGAAAATTACGGATCAGATGTATCAGGAACTGGGAGCCCCGTTTGACGACGCGGAAGGGTTTGTGGACCAGCTTCGTGCGATTCACGGGGTTAAGATCGCGATACTATTCCGTGAGCTTCCGAATCATCAGGTCCGGATTAACATTCGATCCAAAGAGGGAATCAATGTCAGCGATCTGGCAAAACGGTTCGGAGGCGGAGGGCATCCCAACGCGTCCGGCGCTTTGATTAACGGTAAATTGGATGACGTCGTCCATGATGTGGTTGAAGGCGCCAAACAGATTCTTAATTCCCACTGATGCTCCATAAGGAAAATCAAATGAACATCAAAGTTGTGTTGCAATCGGAAATAAAACATCCCTATTCCGCCGTGGCTTATGGAATTTTTGAATCCGAAAAACATCCTGAACGGGAAATGGAGTTTTTGGGCGATGAAGCAGTTGGTTTGGTAAGCCGTCTTCGCGAAGATAAAATATTTTCAGGAAAGCCCAGGGAATTATTTTCTTCCCTTATCGGCCGCGGGACAATGGCAAAAGGGATAGTTCTTTTGGGACTCGGAAATGAGGATAAGTTTGCCATGACGCAGCTTCGGGAAATTGCGGCCGGTTCGCTCTCCGAATTCAGACGGTTAAAAGCAAAAAAGGCCGCTGTTTTCCTCCCGTCTTTCCTGAGTAAAAAACTTTCTTTTGACGAGGCCGCTCAAACAGTAACGGAAGCGCTTCTCTTGGCATCGTACAGATTTGATCAATACCGTCTCAAAAGCGATGCGTCGGATTCATCATCGAAAAATCTTCCCGAGGAAATTGATCTCATTGTGTCAAAAGCCGGCGAAAAATCCCGGTCGGAGAAAGGTTTCTCGGCCGGCGAGGTGATTGCGTCATCGATTAATTTTGCCCGGAATCTGGGCAATGAACCGGCAAATATCATGACACCTACGCGATTGACCGAAGAAGCGAAGAAAATGGCTCGTGAGACCGGCCTTAAATGTGCCGTGCTTGATGAAAAGGAAATCAGAAAACTGAAAATGGGAGGAATTATCGGTGTGGCCCAGGGCAGCACCGAGCCTCCGTATGTGGTGATCCTTGAACACGCGGCGCGCAATCCTAAAAAGACGCTCTGCCTTGTGGGAAAAGGCATTACTTTTGACACCGGAGGCATTTCCATCAAGCCGGCTAAAGATATGGAAAAAATGAAGTACGACATGATGGGCGCGGCAGCCGTGATTGCTGTGATGCGGGCGGTCGCGAAGCTGAAGCTTCCGTTTCATGTGATCGGAATTACTCCCATCTGCGAAAACTTGCCGGGTGAAAATCCTCAGAGGCCGGGTGATGTGGTGATCGCGCATAATAAAAAGTCGGTTGAAGTGATCAATACGGATGCCGAAGGGCGTCTTATTCTCATGGACGCGCTTTCTTATTCCGAGAAATTCAAGGCGGACGCGATTATCGATTTGGCGACGTTAACCGGGGCGGTTGCAGCGACGTTCGGCGATAAATGTATCGGACTGATGACGAATAATGAAAAATTACGCGACCGGATTATTGAAGCCGGGAAAAAGTCCGGCGAGCGGTGCTGGGAACTCCCTCTTTGGGATGATTATCTGGATTCCATTAAAAGTGAAATCGCGGATCTGAAAAATGTGGGATCGGGTTATGCGGGAACGATCGTTGCGGGAAAATTTCTCGAACAGTTTGTGCCCAAGGGCAAGCCTTGGGCCCATCTGGATATTGCCGGAGTGGCATGGGCAGATTCCTCCAAGCCATTTAATCCAAAAGGACCCACAGGCGCCGGCATCCGGCTGATCATACAATTACTTAGGGATTGGAAATAAATTGCTCTCGCAAGTTTCGAGTCTTTTCTTCCTTGAATTTGCCGCCGGAACTCTGCTCTTTATGCTGTTCATGCCGCTGAAAGAATTGAAGAATACCTTTTTCCTGTTGAACGGCGGTATTTCTTTGCTCTTCCTGTTTCTTTTTTCCTGGCTCACGGGCTCTTTCAGACATCTGATATTTCCCGCGATAGTCCTGCTTTTGATCTCCTATTTTTTGTTTCTTGTCCGGGTTTACCTTATTTCACGCATTCTTTTATGTGCTTCCGTGGTTCTCAGCCTTACGGCCGTGTTTGCGCGGGGCATGACCGGAATAGAAGGGACTCTGACTTCCGCGGCCCAAATTTTTGGCGGATTGTCGCTCTTACTCGGAGCGCTTCTCCTCGGCGTTTGTTACGGGACCATGATTCTTGGACATTGGTATCTGGTCACCCCGGAGTTGCCCTTCAAATTTCTGATCAGCGCATCGCGGTTTTTTATCGGGACTGCGGTTGCCCGCGCTGTATTCATTATTCTGGCATTTGCCGGATTTTTTTATTTGCTCGGATCCCAGGGGAAAATGCTTGTCGAAAATCTTGTTTCATTTGACGGTTTGGGAGTGTTTTTTATCATGAGGGTATTTTGGGGAATTTTAGGCCCGCTTGTGCTTTCTTATATGATTCTTGAGACGGCCAAAATCCGGCATAATCAGGCGGCTACCGGGATTTTATATGTGGCCTGTATTTTTGTTTTTATCGGCGAGCTATGCGCCGGATATATTTTTCAGATGGGGGGCATTCCCACATGACGCGCTCAACGGGCCCCTGTTATGAGATGAGGTTTTATTGCCCTCAATGTGAATTCAAAAATAAAACCGTGTTAGAGCAGAGCCGGGCCGTCTCTTGCATCCGATGCCGGCACACACTGGTGAAAGAAGGAGAGTGCAATCTTGAATTGATGCGTCAGGAACCGGCAAGATGCATTCTTTGCGGAAATGATCAATTTTATCTTTCGAAAGATTTCAACCGCGGCCTGGGATTCCTGATCTTTCTTGTCGGAGCGGTCGCGAGCATTTGGACATACGGAATCAGTTTGGCCGTTGCCGCGGTCATTGATGCGATTCTTTACAAGCGGCTTCCGTTCCTGAAAATGTGCTATGTCTGTGACTGTGAATTTAAGGGATTTCCAATTTTTCACGGGGACAAATCTTATGATCATGTGTTGGGGGATCAGCTGAGGGTTACCCGGGAAGAATGGCATATTAATAAGAAACAATAATGAATGATGGATATAAAGAAGCGGATAAAACTTATTTTTAATGGCCTTGATCAGGAGCACGCTGATGCCAAATGCGCTCTTCATTACAAAACCCCGCATGAGCTGCTCGTAGCCACGATTCTTTCGGCACAATGCACCGACGTGCGCGTGAATCAGGTGACGCCTTCGCTGTTTAAGAAGTATCCCAATGTAAAAAAATTCGCCGAAGCTAAATTGAAGGAGCTCGAGCAGGATATCCGCTCTACGGGGTTTTATAAAAACAAGGCCAAATCCATTAAGTTATCCGCGGCACAAATCATCCAAAATCACGCCGGCAAAGTGCCGGATAAGCTGGAAGAATTGGTGAAATTGCGGGGCGTGGGGCGCAAAACCGCCAATGTGATTCTCGGGAATGCCTTTGAAGTGCCCGGAATTACCGTGGACACGCATATGAAGCGGGTGACTTACCGGCTGGGTTTGACGAAAAATACGGATCCGGTCAAGATCGAATTCGATCTCATGAAAATCATTCCCAGGGACAAATGGACAAAATTTTCCCATCAGATTATTTTTCATGGCCGTAGAATTTGTTTTGCGAGAAATCCCGATTGCCCGAAATGCCCTTTTGATTCGTTCTGTCCAAAGGCGGGTGTAAACAAGAAGAAATAAAAATGGCGACGGTTTGATCGCAAAGGTGCGGGACTTTTTTGTCCGGCCGCTTTGGATATTTTGTGCGCTTCTTTTGGCGCTTATCCGTCGCCATTAATTCGAAATTTTATTAATTCTTCCGTAACTCTATGTCAACCCTAGCGCATACAAAATGCTTTGTCAAATACAGGGCTCTTAGGTATAATCGCGCCTCATTTTTGCACGGATATTTTCTCATCTCACTTACGTCCCCATCGTCTAGTCTGGCCTAGGACAGCAGATTTTCGATCTGCTGACAGGGGTTCGAATCCCCTTGGGGACGCTTTTTTTGCCTATGAAAATTGGTTTCGACATTCAATCCACTCTCGGAAAAATCACCGGCATCCCGCGCTATACGCTGAATCTCATGGATGCTCTTGCCCGGCTGGAAAATCCGCCCGAGCTTTATCAATTTCAAAACGGTGTCAGGAGGGATTTGCGCACTTACGAACGGTTTTGGTGGGAGGCGGTGGATCTTCCGTCTCAATTCGCCAAGAGTCCGGTCGACGCGATTCATGTTCCCGGATTCGGAATCCGAAAATCGGGGAAGAAAAAAGTAATTATTACCGCGCATGACATTATCGGATATTTATTCCCGCAGAATTTATCTCTGACCGCCAGGCTCTATTGGGGAAATTGGCTGGCCCGGTGCTTTAGACAGGCCGATCATCTGATTTGCAATTCCCATCACACAAAAGGAGATCTTATTCAATATCTTCAGATTCCGGAGCAGAAAATTTCCGTCATTTACATTGACGCAGATCCAAATTGTAGGGCCATTCCGGTAGAAGAGGCCGGGAATAAGGTGGCCCAATCTCTCGGGGTCAAAGAGCCGTATTTTCTGTTCGTGGGTACGATTGAACCGAGAAAAAATCTGGTTCGAACATTGAAAGCTTATTCCGAAGCATTAAAGCGGAAAAGCGATTTACCAAAACTCCTGGTGGTCGGCGCTAAAGAATGGGGAACAGAAATGTTTGAAAAGGCCCTGATCGATTTTAAGCTTCGCAATCAGGTGATCACAACTGGTTATGTTCCCGATGAACTTTTATGGAATATTTACAGTGCGGCTCATGCCGTAATTTTTGTTTCATTATATGAAGGATTTGGTTTGCCGCTCGTTGAGGCCGTGAAATGCCATGTGCCCGTACTTGCTTCGAATAATTCAAGTCTGGGCGAATTAGGGAATGACTGCGCTTATCTCGTGGATCCTTATTCGGAAGAGGAAATTGCCCGCGGCATTTATGAGTTAGGAACGAATCCCGGCCTCATCAAAGAATTGAAAGAAAAAGGTATTCATAAATCGAATACCTTTTCATGGTCGAAAACGGCCCGGGAAACGGCGGAAGTTTATAAGAAATTCGCTTAAGCCGGCGGAGAGCTGACCGCAATCACTTTCGCGATTTTCGACGCTTTATTGATTATCCGGTGAGGAAGCGAGCCGTCGAAGTAAAGGCTTTCATCCTGCTTCAAATGAAAATCCTGCTTATTCAAATTCACAACGACATCCCCGTCAATCACATAAATGAACTTTTCAACGGACTTCTCAGCTCGTTCATCCTCTGTTTCTGAGTTTCCTTTCAGAGTGATCACGGTCGGGAAAAGTTTTTTCTTGAGCGCCTTGGACGTTCTCAGTTCCACGCGCACTTTATCGCCCTGAAATGAAGAAACGGATAGCGGCTCGTTTTTTTTTGAATGATGTGTTTTAGAAGTTCTGTCATCCAGCCCGTCATAAAGTTCGCTCAAGCTGATTCCAAGGGCATTGGCTACTTTGAGATGACATTCGATGGTGCCCAGCATATCGCCCGTCTCAATGCGGGAAAGGGTGGCCTGTGCCACGCCGGTCATTTTCGAAAGTTCAATGAGCGTGATTTCCTTCTGTTTCCGAATGTCGCGAATTCTATTTCCGATGTTGAACATAAAGGCCTCCTCAATTAACCGGAATTATAAACCCTTCCATGACAATTTTACATAGAAATTTGAGTAAATAATAATATTAATAAAATAAAAATAAATATTGACAAATATAAATAATTAAATATGATCATCCGTACAAACCGAAAGGTTTGAATCGAAAGTAAAGGAGAAGCAACAATGAAGTCAGTAAAAATGCATTCGTTTATCCTGGCAGCCCTCGTGGCTGTCACGGCGTTCACCTGCCACACGGCGCCGGCTTTGGCCGCCAAAAAGGCTGAGGCCGCCCCGATAGCGGCGGGCGCCCAGCTTGAGAAAGTAAACATTAACACGGCCGACACCAGCGGCCTTCAGCAAATCCGGGGTGTCGGGCCGAAAATGGCTGAACGCATCATTGCCTACCGCAATGAAAAAGGCCGTTTTCAAAAGCCTGAGGAGCTTGTCAATGTCCGGGGTATTGGCCCTGTGAAGTTTGAAAAGCTCAAAGATCAGATTACTGTCTAAACACAAAATCTGAAAACAGGGTAATTCGGGATAAGGCCCCCTTCGTAATGGAGGGGGCCTTTTTTATATCTCATGATTATGCCTTTAGTGCAGGTAATGGAAATTTGGAGCGCAGTTCGTAGTAGCGAATTTATTCGCTGTTTGTAGTGGGGACTCTTTAGTTCCTTAAAAAGCGACTAAAGTCGCTACTACGAACGGTTCGTAGTGGCGATTTTAATCGCTATCAATAGGAGCGACTAAAGTCGCTACTACGAGCATTTACCTGAGCTAAAAGCATAGTCATGCCGTATCTCGTTATTTTGCAATAAGTTAGCTTTCTTGATTCAAAGAAATCCTTCTGCTACAATGCTTGGCTCTTATGGCTACAGCAAAAAAGACTGTTACCTTCCAGGATTTAATTCAGCGTCTTAATAATTTCTGGTCCTCCCAGGGATGCTTAGTCGTTCAGCCTTATGATTTGGAAAAAGGAGCCGGAACATTTTCTCCCCACACGTTTTTGAGAGCGCTTGGTCCCGAACCCTGGAATGCGGCTTATGTGGAGCCGTCCCGCCGTCCGACAGACGGCCGTTATGGCGAAAATCCCGTGCGCACTCAGCATTATTACCAGTATCAAGTCATTATGAAGCCGGCGCCCGTTAATATTCAGGATCTTTATCTCGAAAGTCTGCGCTATGTCGGAATTGACGTGGATGACCACGATATCCGTTTCGTAGAAGACGATTGGGAATCACCGACACTGGGTGCCTGGGGGCTCGGATGGGAAGTCTGGCTGGACAGCCTTGAAATTACTCAATTCACGTATTTCCAGCAATGCGGAGGAATCGATCTCGATGTGATTTCTGCGGAAATTACATACGGACTTGAGCGCATCGCCATGTTTCTTCAGGACAAAAAATCCATGTTCGACATTCGGTGGGGCGGAAACGAAACATACGGCGATGTGCATTTGGAAGGTGAAAAAGAGTTTTCCCGTTACAATTTTGAAGAAGCGAATATTGAAATTCTCCAGCGTCATTTTGAGGAATATGAAAAAGAGGCGAAGCGCCTTCTGGAAAAAGGTCTCGTGCTTCCGGCTTATGATTTTTGTCTCAAAGCGTCTCACACATTCAATCTGATGGATGCCCGCGGCGCTATCAGCGTAACCGAACGTCCGCGTTATATCGGCCGCGTGCGCGCGCTCGCAAAGGCCTGTGCCGAAGGCTATCTTGAGGTGCGTAAAAATTTAGGTTTTCCGTTGCTGAAGAAAAGCGCGAAATAGAAATGAGCAAAAAATCATCCGCAAAAACATCCGGCACTTTGCTTTTTGAAATCGGCGTGGAAGAGCTGCCCATGCATCATTGGGATAATGTCGAAAACGGCGAATGGGAAAATATCACGCGAGAGCTTTTCGCCGATAACCGGCTTGAATTTTCGAAGCTGATGATTACCACGACGCCGCGCCGCATCGTGTTCTGGTTCGAGGGAATCCCCGCGATGCAAATCGCGTCGGAAAAAGTGTTCCGCGGTCCGTCTCTTGACAAGGCCTATGACGCTCAAGGGAATCCGACGCAGGCACTTGAGGGATTTTTGAAATCCAGGAATGTGAAGGCTAGCGAGCTTTCTCAGGAAAAAACGGCTAAGGGAACCTATTTAATCGCGAAAATTAAAGAGCCGGCGAAGCCGGCTGTCAAAGTTCTTCCGGAAACGTTGAAGCAGCTGATTCAGAAATTGACGTTTCCGAAAAATATGCGCTGGGAAGCTTCGGGGATGCGTTTTTCCAGGCCCATCCGATGGATTGTGGCGCTCTTTGACAACAAAGTGATCCCGTTTGAAATTGCCGGCGTGAAATCCGGGAATATGACTTTTGGTCATCGGTTTCTGTCGTCCAAACCGATTCGTATTACGAATATCAGCGGTTACTATGAGCTTTTGGTGCGTAATCATGTCATTATCTGCCGCAAAACCCGGCAGGAACTTATCGGGAAGGAACTCGAAAAGCTCGCCGCGAAAGAAGGGTGGGATGCCCAAAAATTCGACGAAGAGTTGATCGCCGATGCCTCGGATTTGGTAGAAGAGCCGTTTTTGATAACGGGATCGTTTGACAAGTCCTTTTTGTCGCTTCCGAGCGAAGTGCTTTCCACCTGCATGAAAAAGCATCAGAAGATTTTCGCCTGTTTTGACAAAAAGGGAACATTGGTTCCGCGCTTTGCGGCCGTGCTGAACGGACGCCGGAAAGATATCAAAAAAATTTCTGAAGATTTTGCCCGTGTTCTTGAAAGCCGCCTTCGCGATGCGCAGTTTTTTTATCATGAAGATATTCAGACTCCGCTGGCAAATAAAGTTCAAAAACTCGGGCAGGTAGTTTTTCTCGGTAAACTCGGAACGATTTTGGACAAAGTGCAGCGGATGACGAATTCGGCCGGTGTTTTGGCTAATGAACTGAATCTCGGCTCGGCAGAGAAAGATAAGCTTAGGGAAGCCGCCGGACTTTCAAAAGCAGATCTTATGACGGCCATGGTTTATGAATTTCCCGAGCTTCAGGGCGTGATGGGGCGCGAATACGCGCTCCATGACCGGAAGGATGTGGATGTGGCCCGCGCCATTGACGCGCAGTATTGGCCGAAAAGCTTGAATCTGGATTATTCGCATCTGAAATCTGAAATCAATCCGCTCGGGGGGCTGCTCGCGGTCATTGAAAAACTCGATACTTTAGTCGGTGCGTTCGGCGCCGGATTCATTCCTTCCGGAAGCCAGGATCCTTATGCGCTTCGCCGTGCAGCCGGCGGCATCGTGAAGCTGATTCGCGCTTTCGGGTATTCGTTTTCGCTTCACCGTATGATTCAGGAAGTCCGCCGGTTTTATGGAAATAAAATTAATTTAACGCCGGATGCCGAATCGAAACTCAAACAATTTTTCAAAGAGCGTCTTTTTTTCGAATTGAACCTGAAGCCGGGAACTCAGCATTACGAAATTCTTGAGGCGGTTACCGCCACGCAGTTCGATGATTTGAATGATGTGCTCAAACGATTCGAGGCGTTGCGCGATTTTTCGGATCGCGAACGTCAGCGTTTCCTTCAGGCGGCGAAAGTCGTGGAGCGCACCAGCAATATTCTGAAGGGCATTAAGGGGGAAGTCCGGGAAGATATCAAAGAAGATTTGATCCAGGAATCTCTCGAGAAAGATCTTTTGCGTCTTTACCGTGACAACGAGCAGAAATTTAACGAACAGCTCAGCAAAAAGGATTATATCGGAGCTACGCGTTTTTACGGGGAAGTGTTTTATAAGCCGATTCATCAGTTTTTTGACAGTGTGATGGTAAATGTTGAAGATCCGGAAATCCGCGCCAACCGTCAGGCATTGATGAAAAAAATAAATTCGCTTTATACGGACCGGATCGCGGATTTGTCGTGTTTGACCAGTGTTGAATCAATTTAAAATCAAAAGGAGAATCAAATGGCAACTGCTACGAAGTCAAAATCAGAGAAAGGAAGGACAGAAGTGAAAGTAAAAACATCGAGCAAAAAACTGGTTTATTTCTTCGGGAATGGGAAAGCCGAGGGAAAAGCGGATATGAAAATGTTGTTGGGAGGCAAAGGCGCGAATCTTTGTGAAATGACCAATTTGGGAATCCCCGTGCCTCCGGGATTCACAATCACAACGGAAGTTTGTGATCTCTATTATAAAAATAATAAAAAGTGGCCGGCGGGTCTTGAGGAACAGGTCCTCGAAAATCTCAAAAAACTTGAGAAAGCCATGAATGCCGGGTTCGGCGACCGGGACAACCCGCTTCTCGTGTCGGTGCGCTCCGGTGCTGCCGTGTCCATGCCGGGAATGATGGATACGGTGCTCAATCTCGGGCTAAACTCTGAAGTGGTTCAGGGGATTATCATCAAAACCGAAAACGAGCGTTTTGCCTGGGACAGCTATCGCCGTTTTATTCAAATGTTCGGCGATGTCGTTATGGGCGTCGAGCACGATGCGTTTGAGCACATTCTCTCGACGAAGAAAAAGCAGGTAGGAGCGGCGCAGGATATGGATCTTTCCGCAGCCGATCTGAAAGAAATCGTGCGTCAGTATAAAAAAGTCTACAAAGATCATACCGGCGAGGAATTTCCTCAGGATCCCGTTGAGCAGCTCTTTAAAGCGATCAATGCCGTATTTCAGTCATGGAATAATCCCCGCGCAAACAAATACCGCGAATTGAACAATATCAAAGGACTTATCGGAACCGCTGTGAACGTTCAAGCCATGGTGTTTGGAAACATGGGCGAAACTTCCGGAACCGGCGTCTGTTTTTCAAGAGATCCTTCCACCGGAGAAAAAGTGTTTTACGGTGAGTATTTGATCAATGCTCAGGGAGAAGACGTGGTGGCCGGTATCCGCACGCCGAAACCGCTCAATATTCTGAAAAAGGACATGCCGGAAGTGTACCGGGAGCTTGTAGGATACAAAGACAAACTCGAAAAACATTACCGAGATATGCAGGATATGGAGTTTACGATTCAGGAAGGAAAACTCTATATTCTCCAGACCCGCAGCGGAAAACGCACCGCAAAAGCGGCGGTTAAAATCGCCTGTGATTTCGTGCGTGAAAAAATGATCAACGAACAGCAGGCAATTCTACGCGTTCAGCCGAAACAGCTGGATCAGCTGCTGCATCCAACATTTGATCCTAAAGTGAAGAAAAAGAAAATAGCGAAAGGGCTTCCTGCATCGCCGGGTGCCGCATCGGGAGAAGTAGTATTTACCGCCGAGCACGCCGAAGAGCTTGCGAAAAAGGGGAGCAAAGTGATTCTTGTCCGAGAAGAAACTTCTCCGGAGGATATCGCCGGCATGAACGCCGCTCAGGGAATTTTAACGGCCCGCGGCGGTATGACTTCGCACGCTGCGGTTGTTGCCCGCGGAATGGGAAAGTGCTGTGTGGCCGGAGTGAGCGAGCTTCAAATTGATTATGACAAAAAACTTTTCAAGACAGGCGAAGCGGAAGTGCGCGAAGGCGACTGGATTTCGCTCGACGGTTCACTCGGCGAGGTATACCTCGGCCAGGTGAAAACTGTGGAACCGGAACTGGATGCCGACTTTGAACGGCTCATGAAATGGGCGGATAAAGTGCGCAAAATTGCGGTCAGGACCAACGCGGACACTCCGACGGATGCTCAAGTGGCCCGCAAATTCGGCGCCGAGGGCATCGGGCTTTGCCGCACCGAGCACATGTTTTTTGAGGCAGACCGCATCATTGCCATGCGCGAAATGATTCTTGCGGAAACGAAAGAAGACCGTGAGAAGGCTCTTGGCAAACTGCTTCCGATTCAGCGCCGTGATTTTGAGGGAATTTTTGTGGCGATGGAAGGTTTACCGGTAACGGTCCGGTTGCTCGATCCGCCGCTCCATGAATTTCTACCGCATGAAGAAGAATCGCAGCAGGAAATGGCCAAGGTGATGGGGGTGTCGCTTGAAACGATAAATCACAAGGTTCATTTGCTTAATGAGTTCAATCCGATGCTTGGCCATCGCGGATGCCGTCTCGGAATCACCTATCCGGAAATTTACGAGATGCAGGTTCGCGCGATTGTTGAAGCTGCGCTGAATGTTAAGCGCAAAGGCGTGAAAGTGCATCCGGAAATCATGATTCCGCTTGTCGGAACGCTGAAAGAATTCACATTCCTCAAAGAAAGATCGCTAAAAGTGATCAATAAAATTTTTGAGGAAAGAAAAGAAAAGATCGCCTATTCCATCGGGACGATGATTGAAGTGCCCCGTGCGGCGCTGGTGGCCGATGAAATTGCGCGCGAAGCGGAATTCTTTTCATACGGAACTAACGATCTCACGCAAATGACCTACGGGTTTTCGCGTGACGATGCCGCTGTGTTTCTTGAGCATTACCTTTCGCTCGAGATCATCGAGAAAGATCCGTTCCAGTCGATTGACACCGAAGGTGTCGGTTTGCTGATGAAAATGGGGATTGAAAAGGGACGTAGGACGCGCCCCGCTCTTAAAGTGGGCATTTGCGGGGAGCAGGGAGGAGATCCCGATTCAGTTTCTTTCTGCAATTCCGTAGGAATGAATTACGTCAGCTGCTCGCCTTACCGGGTTCCGATTGCCCGCCTTGCTGCAGCGCAAGCATTCCTGAAACAGCAGCAGAAAAAAAAGTAATTGTCGTAAGCATTATTCCGCCGGCTGTCGGCAGTTAAAGCGGACAGCTGGCGGATTTGTAAATATGTGGCATAATTCAAGTTAAGCACAGGACGAACTTAGCCGAATATTGAAGGACCACCAGCAATTTACAGGGCCTTATGCGGAAAAGAGTAGAAGGTAAGAAGCCAAAGCCTAAAAGCAAGCGTCCAGGAGGGTCTGAAAGTCAAGCAGGCCAGACCCCGATGTCGATCTACCTCAAACAGATCGAAAAAATTCCGCTTCTCACTCCCCAGGAAGAAGTCGATTTAGCCAAAAAGATGCGCTCCAAATTTAAAGGGGCGCTGCGTGCCCGTCACCGGATGATAAAAAGTAATTTGCGTTTGGTCATCAGTATCGCAAAACGATACACAAATCTCGGGCTTTCATTTTCTGATTTGGTGGAAGAGGGCAACATTGGCCTGATGCGGGCGGTCGATAAGTTCAATTATAAGAAAGGATACCGTTTTTCCACCTACGCTTCCTGGTGGATTAAGCAGGCGATTATGCGCGCGCTTTCCAATCAGGGAAAAACCATCCGGATCCCTGTTTACATGTTCGATATTGTTTCAAAATGGCGCAAAGTGCGCGATGCGCTCACGCAAAAGCTGGACCGTGCGCCGACCCGCAGCGAAATTGCTAAGTATATGAAAGTCCCTGCCGCGAAAATTAAAGAGATTGAGAATATTGCCAACCGTCCGAGCTCTTTGAACGCGCCCTTGAGCATTGACGGTTCCGCCGAATTGATCGATCTGATTCAGGATGAAAATTATGACCGTCCGGTTCAGGACACGGATGAAGTATTCAAAACCCAGCGTATTGACAAGCTTCTGGACTGCCTGGATGACCGCGAAAAGAAAGTGATCGTGCTTCGCTTCGGTCTGCGCGGAGCGGAACCACATACGCTTGAGGAAACCGCAAAGCAATTCGGAATCACGCGCGAGCGTGTCCGCCAGATAGAGGCCATTGCCATTAAAAAAATAAAAGCCCAGCTTCACATCGAACACGATAAACTCGAAAACTACGTATATTAATCATTAATGAGGAGAAAGAAAGTGGCTACGACGATCCAGGTCGCAAGACTCAAGGAAAGAATCCGTGACGTTGTCGATTTTCCTAAAAAGGGAATTATTTTCAAGGATATTACGACGCTGATTAAAGATGGTGAATCGCTAAAAATGATCGCGGATCTTTTTATGGACGAAGCGAAGAAATATGATGTGGACGTCGTGGTTGGAGTAGAATCCCGCGGATTTATTTTCGCACCGATCGTCGCGAGCCGTTTGGGTGTAGGATTTGTGCCGGTCCGGAAAAAAGGAAAGTTGCCTCATAAAACCGCTTCGGTAAGCTACAAACTGGAATACGGCACGGATACGCTCGAAATTCACCGTGATGCCATCAATAAGGCAGACAAAGTGCTGGTGATTGATGATGTGCTGGCAACCGGGGGAACTTCAAAATCCGTGGCCAAGTTGATCGAAAAATTGGGCGGTAAAGTGTCCGCGTTCGGTTTTCTGATTGATCTTACTTTTCTCAAAGGCAGAGATAAAATCAAAAAGTATCCCGTTTTTTCCCTCATTCAGTATTAACTATGAAAAAAATAATAAATTTCTTCATTATTTTTACGCTGATATTGTTTCAGGCCGGGCATGCTTTTTCTTACCAATTAGTCACCGATGAGAAGGGCAGTTTTGTTAAAAAGAAAATTATCAAACCTTCGGAAGTCGATAAGGTGGCCTTCAATATTTATGAGAATAGAAATACATTAGGCCAGTCCACTTATGAAGGTTATATCCTATTCAAAGATAAATTCGGCCATAATTGCGCGGTGACAAGCGGCAAACCGCTCTATGTTTGGATTGGACAGCAGGACGAACCCCCGTTTCCGAATAAAACAAATTTGGATTTCTATCAGGAATTAACGATCAATCCCAGTCAATTTAAGATAATTAAAATCAGAACGGGAGATATCGTTTACTGTGTGCCGATCAATTCCTTTATTGTGAGATATAAAACGGACAGGAGCGCCGAATCGGTAAAGGACGTACATCCTTTGTTCAAAATGTACTGGGAAAGCGATTTCGGCAAGAAATGGAAACGGAAAGTCCGGCCTTACTAATTTTTGCCCTTCTTTCGGATTTCAGCGAAAACAACATGATTTTTTTGGCGCTTTGCGCCCGTAGCTTGAGGTGGATAGAGCGCCTCACTCCCAAACCGATCAGGCCATTTTTCGCAAATTCTTGTGACCACTAAAAATCCGCATGAGTCCATTGACCCGCAAGCGATTCCAAATTATTTTTGCTGAGGTGCGTTTTGTTCGATTTTCGCGATCTTTGTCGCGCTGCTGCCCCCGAATTGCCCCCAGAATTATCCCAAAATGGGTCGGAAAAAAAGATGCAGTGTCCAGTCCTGGGGGGTTCACTTGACCTGTCCCCAAAAACTAGACCAGCTGAGGGTTGAAAAAATTAGCTTTTTCAGGGTCCCGTTTTTGGGAACGGGTCATAGGCATTAGGGCAGGCGAAGACAGACTTGACAAACAGTCTACTCTAGAGTAGTCTACTTTAGAGTAGACTAATGAGTAAGCCTGTAGATTGAGGATAGACCCAATATGAAATTAGTTAATCGAGTTGAAGAACAGAAGAGCTTGGAAGATCACTGGACAAAAGAGGACGCTCAGCTTGTTGTGATTTATGGCAAGCGGCGGGTGGGAAAGACGGCGCTCATACACGCATTTTATGAACAAAAGCCGGCGGTTTATTTCTTGGCGGATAAAACCACTGAAATTGAAAATCTAAAGCTTTTGGGGAAAGCAGTAGGCAATTTTTTTCACGATACGCTTCTAGTGAAGAACGGATTCAAAGATTGGTATGATTTATTTGAATATTTAAAGCTGCATGTTAAAGAAAAATTTGTTCTGGCGATTGATGAATTTCCATACCTGGCTGAGGGAAATAAAGCGGTTTCTTCCATCTTTCAGAAAGGGTGGGATGAGACGCTCAAAAAACTTCCTGTTTTCTTGATTCTCTGTGGTTCAAGCATTGGGATGATGGAAAGTGAAACTCTGGCTTACAAAGCACCGCTCTATGGACGCAGAACGGCTCAGATGCTGGTAAAGCCGTTTTCTTTTTTTGATGCCTGGCATTTTTTTCCTGACCTTGATTTTGACGCGTTCTTAAAAGTTTATTCAGTCGCAGGGGGTAATCCCGCTTATCTTCTGAAAATCAAGGACGCTAAAAATCTCGAGGACGCTTTAAAACATTATGTTTTTAAACCGATGGAGCTTCTGTTTGACGAGGTGGAGTTTATTTTAAAAGAAGAGCTTAGAGAACCCAGGCAGTACATGAGCATCTTAAAAACCATTTCTTTCGGATGCCGAAAATTCGGTGAAATTGTGAACGAAACTGGTTTTGAAAAGAGCAGTTTACACAAGTATTTGTTTACGCTTGAAGATCTTCATTTGATTGAAAAGGAAGTTCCTGTTACGGAAAAAAGTCCGGAGAAATCAAGAAAGGGACTTTATCAAATCCAGGATCAATTTGTGAAATTCTGGTTTAATTATGTGTATCCGTTTAAGAGTGAAATAGAAATTGGAAATTTTCAAGCGGCTCTGACTCAATGGGAAAAATCGTTTGAAAATGTGGTTGCTCAAAATTATGAACTCATCGTCAGGGAAATGGCCAGAAAAGAGCAAAAAAATATTTTCGATTTCTCCCGGGTTGGGAGGTGGTGGGAAGCGAATGAAGAAATTGACCTGATTGCTTTGAATGAACACACGAACCAGATTTTATTTGGCGAAGCCAAATGGTCCGATAAACAAGTAGGAAAAAATATTTACGAGGATTTGAAGCGAAAGTCTCAAAGAGTCACGTGGGGTAAAAAAGACCGTAAAGAATATTTTGCTCTGTTTAGCAAAAGTGGTTTTACTCCGGATATGAAAAAACTTGCTGAAAAAGAAAAGGTTTTTCTCTTCGAGAAAGACAAGCTGATATGACCAAACTTCAATATTCCCATCATTCAAAGGACTATAATATCCGGTTGGGGGTACTTCGAAGGAATCAATGTGCCTCCAAACTGCCCCCAGACCGGTTTTTTGAGTTTGGCGAAAAATATGATGAAGTTGTAAACTCTTTAAATAAAATAGGATAAAATATTCGCGCCCGTAGCTCAGATGGATAGAGCACCTCACTCCTAACGAGTCCTATATTGTTTTCGTTTTCTTCTCGGCATTTCCTCTTCGCAAAAAATATGTTTGCAGTGCTTTGAAATGATTGGGGTTGTGACAATTTTTTGTTTGTGTTGAGTCAGGTCGAGTTGGGTTGACTTGCGGAAGTACATGGCACGAATATGGCACAGTTTTTAGGTTGGTTTGGGTATCGTAAGGTCGAAGCTTTTAAAGAACGATTTTGAGTTCAAAATAACATTTCTTGCATCCCAAAGCACATTTCTGTAAAATCCATTCATTTCACTTTTGGCGCTATATGGAGCGAAAACTGAAACCTATAATTGTGGACCAAACTCTGAGGGGGAAAGGAGTCCGTCTATTTTCTCAGGAGGAATTCCGCCGCCTTTTTGGGGTGACTCTCCGAGCCTCTCAGGAGTTTATCAAAGACCACACGCATGATCTCTTTCATAAACTTCGAGGCGGTCTCTATGCTTTGAGATCCGATTTGCCTCATGAGCTTGAAATTGCCAACCGGCTTTATGGACCTTCCTACATCTCGCTGGAGTACGCGCTCGCCTATTACAGATTCATTCCGGAAACTGTTTATACCATAACTTCTATCACCCCGAAAATTACGCGAGAGTTTAAGGTTCTGGGTAAAAGTTATGAATACTCACGAATCAAAAAGAAGGCCTATACGGGATACCGGCTTCTGAAAGAAGGGCGCTCGAAAATCTTGATAGCAACGCCAGAAAAAGCCCTTGTCGATTATTGTTATTTTTTAGATCTCAAGCTGAAATCTCCGAACGAACGATTGAGAATTAAAAATGTGAATTCCACGGAGATTCTCCGTTATGCAAAACTTTTCGAGCGCCAAAGTCTTGAAAAACTCGTGAAAGAGATTCTATGATCGACGCCAGAGTAATCCAAGAATTGGCGGATCGTTATCAAACGACAAGGGATAATATTGTCCGGGAATATTTCCAGCATCTTTTTCTTTCACATTTGTACCGTGAAAAAGATGCCGACGGTTTTCTTTTTAAGGGAGGAACAGCATTGAGAATTGTTTGGCAAAGTCCGCGTTTTTCTGAAGATTTAGATTTTACCGGTATCCATATGAATATTCGAGATATTGAATCCGTTCTTGAAAAAACGCTTGTTGGAGTAGAAACAGAAGGGATTCATGTTGAAATTGATGAGGCGAAAAAGACTTCAGGAGGATATTTTTCTATTCTTCAATTTGAGGGGGAGGGAAATCGCGGTGAGATCCAATTGGAGATTTCGTTAAGGCCCGGCAAAAAGGTGAAAGGGGAAACGGCCCTTATTCCTTCCGAGTTTCTACCTCCTTTCACACTGATTCATCTTGAGGAAAAGATTTTGATCGAAGAGAAAGTAGCAGCTCTATTAACTCGTTCTAAACCCAGAGATTTCTACGATCTTTATTTCATTTTGAGAAGTCGGCTGGCTTTCAAGGAAATTTTTCAGAAAGATAAAAATTTAAGAATCAAATTGCTTCAAGCTGTAGAAAAGACAAAGTTGGATGCGAAAAGTGAATTGAAACGGTTCTTGCCTACAAGCCAGCAGGGTCTTTTGAAAAATTTTAAAACCATTTTAATCGCTGAAATTGAAAGAAATTTACCCGGAAAATAAGGAAATAAGACAAAAGATGTAACATGAGCATTCTCATAGAAAATTGAAAGATTTTGTTGAAAAATGAATTTTTGTGGTCACATCGAAATTCCTATCATTCAAGCGACCACAAAACCCCAGTCGGGGACCGTTTAAAGGAAGCAATGTGCCCCCAAATGGACCCCAGACCTGTTTTTGAGTTTTTAGAAAAATATCGTGACGTTGTAAGTTGTTTGAATAGAATAGGATAAAACTTTCGCGCCCGTAGCTCAGATGGATAGAGCACCTCACTCCTAACGAGGATGTCGGCCGTTCGACTCGGCCCGGGCGCACCATCTTTCAGTGTTATTTTTTATGGAGATAAAAATATGAAAAAATTCCTATTGATTATGTTCGCACTGTTACTCGCAGGCTGCGCTTCCGCAAAAGATCAATTTTCCCAGCATGGCTATGATGAAATCATGGTTCCGGAACATCCGGTGATTTTCGTTCCGGGTCTCGGGTATACCGGGAAGTTTTGGGAAAAGAGCGAAACGGTTAAATCGCTACGCAGACTGGGCTGGGTGTATGGCGGTGAATTAAAGATGAAGGAAAAGGGCGGAACGATTTGGCTTGAGCCGAAGAAACTCAAGCGGGGGCTTTTTTATACGATCACTTTCTCTTCATCCCAGCTGGCAATCGCGCAGCAGGGCAAGGAGCTTGCCGAAGCAGTCAAGCGGGTGAAGGAAGCCAATGAAGACACGAAAGTCATTTTAATCGGACACAGCATGGGCGGATTGGCGAGCCGGGAATATCTTCAGTCGGATTATTACGCGGGCGATGTGGCCGGATTTATTTCTGTCGGCACACCGCATCAGGGCAGTAATTTTGACCTCAAAAAACCCGAATTAAAACTGGTGCCTAAATTTATCCGCAATCTCAAATGGAAAGTGGATGAAAAAGGAGACGCGGTTCGCGACTTGAGGCAGGACAGCATCTATCTGAAGGGCGGAAACGAAAAAAATTCGCCATCGGCTTACCGCAGTCAGGACGTGAACTTAAATGGTACGGTAGGAGACGATTTACCGGGTTTGAACAATTTTCAGGCAAAACCGCTGCCTAAAGATACTTTTTATGCCGCCATTGTCGGCAGCGGCTGCCCGTACATTGCGACGCGTACCCAATGCAAAATTTCGGACGGAATTGTCAACGTGAACAGCCAGGATCTCAACAAGGCGCCGGGCGTGAATGTTGAATGTCAGATATTCACGACCGAAAAAGACCATTTCGGCGAAGCGGATGACAGCTGGGTGATCATTCAGGCGCTCAAGCCGCTGGAATGTGATATCGAACTTCTTCGCACTACGAAGAAGGGAATTTAATTACTTCTTTACGACCTGTTCAAGTACTTTTCCGCTCGAATCCGTTTTCGTAACGGTGCGCGTTCCGTCCGCATTTTTTACCACGGAAGTTGTCATTCCCGTCGAAGGATCATAGGCCGAAGCCGAGGCCGATCCGGGCTTGCTTTTCGGTTCCGTCCTCTTTTCGATCACTTTTCCGTCCGCATCCGTTTTCGTGATCGTTCTCGATCCATCCGCATTGCCTTGTACCGCTGTGGTAATTCCTGTTGAAGGATCGAATGCCGACCCCGAAGGAAGCGATTGTCCCGCCGGCGGGACAGTTCTTGTGCCGACCACATTCCCATTTTTATCCATTTCTGTAATCGTTTTGGATCCATCCGGATTCAGGACGCCTTGAGTGACATTTCCTGTTTGAGGATCAATCATCACCATGGAGCCTTCTCCCGGTTTCGTGGGGACAATTCCGGGCTGGGTGCTGCCGGTTAAGACTCCGGGTGCGGGTAACGCAGGAGGTTGATGAGGCGGTGCGGGCGGGGCCGGCGCAGTCTGAGATGCCTGAGAACCGCTGCTTGATTCGCCCGAAGAATCAATTTGTTTGCTGATATCATCCAGGGCCCCGGATAAACCACCGACGGCATAAGCATTTGAAGCGGTCAAACTCAGAATCAATAGTGAGAACATCAGCTTTTTCATTGTCGTATCTCCTTGTTTGCAAAAGGGTTTTAACGCTTGGAACTGGCCCTAATCTCCTATAAAATATACCATTTTATGAAAGCCGAAATCGAGAAAGATAAAAAGCTGCTCCGGGACCAGTTCCGTAAGCGCCTGAGGCATCATTCTGCGGAGGAGCGCCAAAACAAGAGCAAGATTATTACGGATCTTGTCCATGACCTTCCTGCCTTCAGAAAGGCGAAGGCGGTGATGCTTTATGTGGCCATGGATGAGGAAGTGGATACGCATCCTCTTCTCAATTTGGCGTTTCAGGAAAAGAAACACGTTCTTCTCCCGGTGGTTGTTCAGGAAAAGGACGAGATGATTTCCGCGGAGCTGATTGCTCCGGACCGGATGAAATCCGGCAAATACGGCATTATGGAGCCGGATAGCTGGAGCTCTCCGTTTCCGATGCGAGATTTGGACATGGTGATTGTTCCGGGACTGGCCTTTGACAGGAAGAATTACCGGCTGGGCCGTGGAAAAGGTTATTACGATAAGTTTTTGTCAAAACTCAGTTCGAAAGTGGCAACTATCGGTTTGGCTTTCGATATTCAGCTCGTTGAAGAGCTTCCAATTGAAGTCCATGATATGAAATTGGATTTGGTGGTACACAACTAATATGTCAACTCTTCGTGTTCTTGTGATCGGTGATATTGTCGGAAAACCCGGGCGCGACGCCTGCCTTGAAGTTATTCCGTATCTCAAACGCGAGAAGCAGGTGGAGTTTGTCATCGCCAACGGGGAAAATATTGCCGGCGGATCCAGCATTACGCCGGATACCGTGAAAGATATTTTCAATGCCGGCGCCGATTTAATGACGCTCGGGGACCACACGTTCCGGAAAAAAGAAGCGGCGGATCTGGTTGAGAAAGATCAGCGTATTGTGCGTCCGGCAAATTATCCGGATGGCGCGCCCGGCCGCGGCTACACGATTCTTAAAATCGGTGGGGGCATTCCAGTTGCCGTTATCAATTTGATGGGGCGGGTTTTCATGGATCCGCTCGATTGCCCTTTCCAAAAAGTGAAGAAAATTCTCGAAGAGATCAAAGGTAAAACGAAAATTATTTTTGTGGATATTCATGCCGAAGCTACGTCCGAAAAAGTCGCGATGGGCTGGTTTCTGGACGGCAAAGTAAGCGCTGTTTACGGCACGCACACGCATATTCAGACATCGGATGACCGCGTTCTGCCAAAAGGGACGGCATACATCACCGATCTTGGAATGACAGGGCCTTATGAATCCGTGATCGGACGCGAAGTGGAGCCGGTGCTTTACAAGTTTTTGACCGGGCTTCCGTCGAAATACGACGTGGCGACGCGCGATGTGCGCCTGAGCGGGGCGATTGTGGATATCGATACCGAGACCGGAAAAGCGATTCATATCGAGAGAGTGCATGAGAGGGTGTCATCCCGGGTATAAGGTGGCAATAAAGTGAAAATGACCGAAACAACCCAGCAGCAAAAAAAAATATTTTCTATTTCCGAAGTAACGCGCGATATACGCCTCACGCTCGAAATGAATTTCGGCGGCGTATGGCTTGAAGGCGAAGTTTCCAATTTGGTGAAACATTCTTCGGGTCACTGGTATTTGAGTTTGAAAGATGCCAACGCGCAAATTCAGGCCGTAGTTTTCAAAAATGTGAATCAGAGCGTTCGTTTTAACATGAAAGATGGTTTGCACGTTCAAGCTTACGGCAAAATTACCGTTTACGATAAGCGCGGCCAGTATCAAATCGTTGTCGAAAAAATTGAGCCGAAGGGAATCGGCGCGCTGGAGCTGGCGCTGCGGCAATTGACGGAGAAACTCCGCGGTGAAGGATTGTTTGAGCAGGCGCACAAAAAACCGCTTCCGTTTATGCCTTCGAGAATCGGAGTGATTACATCGCCGACGGGTGCCGTGATCCGCGATATTTTGAATGTTTCGAAACGTCGTTTTCCGTCGATTCCAGTTTTGCTTTATCCGGTGAAAGTTCAGGGCGACGGCGCCGCGCAGGAAATCGCGAAGGCGATTGAGGACATGAACCGCTTATCCCTTTGCGATGTGATGATCGTGGGGCGCGGCGGAGGAAGCCTTGAGGATTTGTGGGCGTTCAACGAAGAAATCGTTGCGCGCGCGATTTACAACTCGAACATTCCGGTGATTTCGGCCGTGGGTCATGAAATTGATGTGACGATCAGCGATCTCGTCGCTGACCGCCGGGCTGCAACGCCGTCGCAGGCAGCGGAAATGGCGGTTCCGAATCGGGCAGATATGATTGAGCGCATGCGCCAGTCGAAAGAAAGAATGGCGCTTGCGATCCGGAATTTCATCGCGGATCATCAAGAGCGGGTGCTGAATCTCAAAGACAGTTACGCGCTGACTCAGCCGGGAAGAATCGTGGAGCAGGCCCGTCAGCGTTTGGATGATGTTGTCAATCAAATCGCGAATTATCCCTCGCGGCTGATTCGCGCGGGAAAAGAGGATTTGGAAAATTCAATCCGTCAAATGACGAATTATTTTAAAAATTTGGTGAACGCACAAAAATCGGAATTCGAAAAACATCTGGGACAGCTGGAGGCGCTGAGCCCGCTCGCGATTTTGACGCGCGGCTACAGCATTACGGTGGACAAAACCAAAAAAGTGCTCAGGGACGCTAAAGAACTGAAAGCGGGCGACGAAATCGTCACTCAGCTTGGAAAAGGGAATTTCCGTTCTAAAGTGCTGGACGTCGATAAAGGAGGAAATTTATGGCAGAAGAACTGAAATTTGAAAAAGCAATGGAACGGCTTGAAAAAATCGTTTCAGAGCTCGAAGGCGGAGAAATTTCGCTCGAGGACGCCATCAAGCGTTATGAAGAAGGGGTGAAATTATCGCGCCTGTGCATGGAAAAACTTTCACAGGCCGAACGCAAAGTGGAAATTCTTACCAAAGCGCTCAACGGGGACGTAAAAAAAGAAGCGTTTGATTTGGACGAAGACGAAGATACCGGTGCGCTCAAGAAAACGCGTAAAAAAGCTCAATCCAAACAGGAAAGTGAAGACGAGGGCACACTTTTTTCATGAAACTCGATCAATATTTCAAAGATAATAAAAAAATTGTCGATAAAGCGCTGGAAAATTATCTTCCCGAAACGAAGGCTTATCCGTCCGTCATTCATGACGCGATGCGTTATGCCGTGTTGAACGGGGGCAAGCGTTTCCGTCCGATTCTGGCGATTGCCTGCGCGGAAGCAAGCGGGGGAAAAGTCAAAGACGTGCTTCCGGCCGCTTGTGCGCTTGAGCTCATTCACTCTTATTCGCTCGTTCACGATGATTTGCCCTGCATGGACAACGACCTTCTCCGCCGCGGGAAGCCGACGGTTCATAAAAAATTCGGAGAGGCCGTTGCCGTTTTGGCGGGGGACGCTCTTTTGACTCAGGCATTTCACGTACTGGCAAAAGTGAAAAGCCCGAAATTGCTCGGTAGGCTTCAGCCTGAAATCGCGCACGCGATCGGGTCCATGGGAATGATCGGGGGGCAGGTGGTGGATAAACAAATTTCTTTGAAAAAAAGATTCGAGCTTCCGGAAATTTCTTACGTGAATATTCATAAAACCGGGCAATTGATCCGTGTCAGCTGTTTGACCGGGGCTATTGCTTCCGGAGCCGGATCGAAACTTGAGAAAGCCATTTCACTTTACGGTGAATGCCTAGGATTTTCGTATCAAATTGTGGATGATATTATCGATGGCGACGGTTTCGTAAGAATCATGTCGCGTCATGAGGCGCAGGATGAAGCGCGCCTGCTCACGGAAAAAGCCAAGCGCGCAGTGAAGCCGTTTGGTAAAAAAGGCCACCGCCTGGCGGAAATCGCCGATTTAGTGTTGAACAGGAAAGGATAATGTTTGTAGTAGCGAATTTATTCGCCGGCGATTGAAGTCGTTACTACGAGCTGTCAAACATGACTCGCTTATCTGAATCAATCAATACCCCTCGAGATTTGAAGAAATTTCCGGTAGAAAAACTGCCTGAAATTTGCCAGGGCCTGCGCGAAGAAATTATCGAAATCGTGTCGGAAACCGGCGGGCATCTGGGCGCGTCTCTCGGCGCGCTGGAAATCATCCTGGCGCTTCATTATGTTTTCAATTCGCCTAAAGACAAATTCATCTGGGATGTCAGTCATCAGATTTACGCGCACAAGTTGATTACCGGACGCCGTTCCCGCATGAAAACGCTCCGTAAACACGGAGGTTTGAGCGGTTTCGCCGCGCCGGAGGAAAGCGAACATGATCATTTCGCGGTCGGGCATGCGTCCACGGCCGTATCCCAGGCGCTCGGTCTTTTGTGCGCGCGCGATTTTTCCGGCGGAAATGAAAAAATAGTGGCTGTGATAGGAGACGGTTCGCTTACCGGTGGAATCTGCTACGAAGCGTTGAATAATGCCGGACATTTGCGCAAAGAGCTTTTGATTATTCTCAATGATAACGAGATGTCGATTTCAAAAAACGTCGGGGCGATCAGCCGGTATCTCAACCAGATTATCACCGCGCCGATATACAACCGCATGCGCAAGCAGGTAGAGGAACAGCTTAACAATTTTCCGCGTCTCAAAAAACTCGTCAAACACGCGGAAGAAGGGTTTAAGAATTTAATAGTTCCCGGAATTATTTTCGAGGAGCTCGGGTTCCGCTATTTCGGACCCATTGACGGTCATGATGTTGAAGGCCTGGTGAAGACGCTGGGTAATATCAAAGAAATAAAAACTCCGGTGCTTTTGCATGTGATCACGAAAAAGGGAAAAGGCTATGCGCCGGCGGAGAATCATCCCGAGCGCGGGCATGGCATGCCGCCCTTCGAGATTGAAACCGGAGAACCCAAAATTTCTTCGAAATCCGGCGCCGTGAAACCGGTTTCCTATACGAAAGCATTTGTGCAGAGCCTGATCGAAGCGGCGGGACGAGATCCCAAAGTCATCGCAATTACGGCCGCGATGCCGGAAGGAACGGGGCTTGTGGAATTCCAGAAAAAATTTCCGGACCGTTTTTTCGACGTGGGCATTGCCGAACAGCATGCAGTAGCTTTTGCGGGAGCGTTAGCGAAAGGCGGCTACAGACCTGTTTGCGCCATTTATTCGACATTTTTGCAGAGAGCTTTTGATCAGTTGATTCACGATGTTTCTGTTCAGGGTGTTAATGTCACGGTATGTCTTGACCGCGCCGGAGTGGTTGGTCCGGATGGACCGACGCATCAGGGGCTCTATGACATCGCGTATTTGAGCGTAATCCCCAATTCGGTGATCGCAAGTCCGTGGGACGAAGCGGAAATGCGGCGGATGATGCAGCTGGCTGTTGATTATTCGGGCAAAGGCGTGTTCGCAATCCGCTATCCGAAAGAAAATATTACGCTTTCCGCCAAAAATGCCGTGAAGAATTTCGGCGTTGGAGAGGGAGAGATTCTGGCTCAGGGCGATGACATTGCGATTCTGGCTTTCGGTTCTTTCGTTGGACGTGCTTTAAAAATTTCGGATGCGCTGCGGGAACAGGGAATTAATGCTGCCGTGGTGAATTTGCGTTTCGCCAAACCGCTTGATGAGAATTTGCTTTTGGAATTGTCAAAAACCGTGCGGGATTGGGTGGTGATTGAAGATCATGTTTATGCCGGCGGTCTCGGCGCGCGTATTTTGGAATTCGCCGAGAGAAATAATCTGGAAAATATACGGATAACGCGTTTTGCCGTTCCGGATAAAATCGTGGAGCATGGCGACCGGGATAAAATTCTGGACGGATTCAGCTTGAGCGTGGAAAAGTTGACTCAAGAAGTGAGAGGATTATGTTCAAAACAATTGGACTTGTTGTAAACGAGAAAAAGCAGGGAGCCTCAGAATTAAAATCGGAACTCGCCAATTGGCTAGTCAAACGCGAATGCTCTGTCCTGGACAGCGTAAATATTGCGCTTGATCAAATTCTGAAAGAAGCGGATCTCATTATTTGCGTCGGCGGGGACGGTACTTTACTGCATGTCGCCAATCGCATGATCCATCGTCAAATTCCGCTTTTGGGAGTGAATCTGGGATTTCTCGGATTTATCACCGAAGTGAAGCGGGGAGAAGTGATCGAGGAGCTGAAATCGATTTTTGCGGATCATTATGAAACCGAAGAAAGAACCATGATTTCCTGCAGTGTGAAAGATGAGAAGACAAAAGAATCGCGCCGGTTTCAGGCCCTGAACGATATCGTGATTAACCGCGAGGGATTATCGCGATATTTGAGTGTGGAAGTCCGGATCGGAAACGAGCCGTTTACGAGCTTTTCTGGCGACGGATTGATTGTCTCAACCCCAACCGGATCAACAGCTTACTCGCTTTCCGCGGGGGGCCCCATTGTACATCCCAAATTAGATGCTATGATTATCACCGCGATTTGTCCTCACGTTTCTTCCCTCAGGCCCATGGTCGTGCCGGGAGCAGAAAAAATAGCCGCGAAAGTTGTCGCGCATCATCCGGGCGAACATGCGCTTCTTACATCCGACGGACAGGATAGTATGAAGGTCGGAGAAAATCATTTGATCGAAGTGACTCAAAGCACGATGAAATTGAAACTGATCAAAAGTTCGAAGAGAAGTTACTTTGAAACACTGAGAGAAAAGTTTAAAATACCCCTTTAACTATTATGGACCAGCGCTTCATACAAAAGTCAGGCATTCAGGTTTTCAGCGGCACAGAGCTTCTTCTGAAGGGAGCCCTGGAAGGGGGCGCAAGCCTGCTTACCGGGTATCCGGGCTCTCCGGTCGCGGATTTTTTTAATCTCGCCAAACAGGCGGACGAGGTGCTCAAAGAGAAGGGAATTCTGCTTCAAATCGCCAATAACGAAGCGTTGGGCGTGGCCCGGCTGAATGGTTCCCAAATGTCGGATATCCGCGCGCTTTGCGTGATGAAAAGCGTCGGACTTCATGTCGCCTCCGACGGACTGGCTCTTGGTAATCTCGGAAAATCGGGTCACTCAGGCGGAGCCGTTGTTGTCGTCGGAGATGATCCCTGGTCAGACAGTACGCAAGTTCCCACCGATTCACGATTCCTTGCGAAACATTTATTCACTCCCGTTTTTGAACCGTCGACATTTCAGGAAATGAAAGACTGGATCCGCCACGCGTTTGAAGCGTCGCGGCAGTCGGATCTTTACATCGTTTATCTCGTTACCACGAATCAGGCGGACGGCGGCGGAACCGTGGAATGCTATCCCAATATTTATCCCGGAATTAATACGAAAGATAAAATCAGCATCAACACCGAAAAAATCCGTGTGGAAGAGAGCGTTATTCTTCCTCCGCGCACCACATACCGCGAAGAAACATTCAAAGCGCGTTATCAGGATCTTTACAAATACATGCGCGCGAATGCGCTGGACAAAATTCTGTACCGTCCGATTATGGGCAAAAAGCGCCGGTTTGGATTCGTCACCTCGGGCCTTGCTTACGGATATTTGGAGCATGCGCTGCGCGAACTGGGGCTTCCGGGCGCTATTCCGATTTTGAAACTGGGACTCACATATCCGGTTGATCCGCAAATCATTCTCGAATTTTCGAAAGAAGTCGAAGAGATTTTTATCGTTGAAGAAAAACGGGATTTTCTGGAATCTCAAATCACTCAAATTTTGAAAGATGCTTATCAGGACGGAACGATTCCCCAAATGGTGAAAGTTTGGGGAAAGCAATTTCCCGGAGCGCTTCAGGGAATTCCCGAGACTCGCGGCATTAACACCTCTGTTCTGATTGAGAGGCTGACTCCGCTTTTCCGGTGGATGAACGATCCCGAACTGCCCAAGGTGGACGAGGTTTGGAACCGAGAACTGGATTTGCTGCGTGAAACGGCGGACATCCGTATTCATATTCCGAAACGTATTCCGGCATTTTGCCCGGGCTGCCCGCACCGCGATTCTTCGAGCGTTTTCCTCGAAGTTAAAAAAGATTTCATGAATTCCGAGTACATGAAAAAAGAACACAAAATGGGCCCGGTAGATTTGGTTTTCCACGGAGACACCGGCTGTTACACCATGCTCATGTTTGAGCCGAACAAGCCGCTCATGCACAATTATTCCGGCATGGGACTCGGGCCCGGAACCGGCGCCGGCATCGATCCTTTCATCCAGAATAAGCAAATCGTTTTCATGGGTGATTCCACATTTTTCCATTCAGGCATGATCGCGATTTCAGACGCGCTGAAGCACGGTCAGGATATTACGATCATGATTCTCGATAACGATACGACGGCCATGACGGGACATCAACCGAATCCGGGGCAGAGCATCGACGTGCTTGGAAATTCCACGTTCAAACAAAACATCGAAGAAATTGTAAGCGGCATGTCAAAAAAAGCCGATGTTCCGGTTTACCGCGTGAATCCGGAATACCGCGACAGCTACCGTAAACTTATTGAAAAAACCGTGCTGCAGAAAGGCGTGAAGGTAATTATCGCCGACAAAGAATGCGGCATCACTTATGACCGGAAAATCGTGCGCGCCGAGCGCGAAACCGTCAAAAAAATCGGGTACATCCCGGAAAAAACTTTTGTCAATATCACTCCGGAAGTCTGCGAATTCTGCCTGGAATGCACAAAAGCTACCGGATGCCCGGGGCTTACCATTGAAGAGACTCATTATGGCCCCAAGCTCGCGACGGATCTTTCACTGTGCAAATCGGATGGCGCCTGTTACCGTGTCAAAGCCTGTCCTTCATTCGAGGAAATTACGATATTCCGCAAACAAAAGCCGATTCGCCAAATTGACACAATAGATTTCTCAACGCTCCCGGATCCTCAACGCCGGACGTTTGATAAAGGGTGGTCCGCTTATCTGGCGGGGGTGGGCGGAATGGGGATCGGGCTGGTTACTGAAATTCTTGTGCGCGCCGGAATGCGTCAGGGATTCCGCGTGCATTTCGCCGACAAAAAAGGTTTGGCTATTCGCAATGGCGGTGTTTTTTCGCACGTCACCTATACCCGAATGGGCAATGGAATTATTTCTCCGATTATTCCGTACGGCAAAGCGGATCTTCTGCTCGGAATGGATATTCTTGAAAGCGTTCGAAGTCTGGATCCGAGTCTGAATCAGCGAATCGGAAGCACTCATACCGCCGCGGTGATCAACACTGAAAAGACGCCGACGGTGACCATGCTTTTGGGTCAGGATGATTTTGTTCCATCGGAACTGGAAGAAATGATCCGCCGCGCGACAAATCGTAAGGCCTATTTCGGCGCGAATATTTCCGAAGTGGCCCAGCGCCTGCTTGGAAACACGATTTACGTAAACATGATGATACTCGGCACTGCTTTTCAAAGAGGCGAATTGCCGGTTGATTACAAAAATTTGGAATGGGCCATTCAGATGTCGGTTCCGAAAAGTGCTTTTGATGACAACATCAAAGCGTTCAATCTCGGGCGGAAAATCGCGGTCAATCCTTCCGAATTTGTCCTCGAAGAAAAACTCGCTACCTATGCAGCCATGCTGGAAGATAAGTGCGAAATTCTTTCGAAACAGGGAATGGGCGGAAAGCGCCTTGCCGTTGAGTATAAGAAAAGCGTGGAAGAGGTGGTGGATTTCATGAAGCTGGACGATGAATCCAATCTTGCGATCGCGCTCAGAACTTATGATTTAATTCAGTTTGAAAATTTGAAATATACTCAAAAATATCTGAGCCGCATTAAATCAGTTTACATCAAGGATAAGTCCGAAGAAGATTACCGCGTCACGAAAGCCGTGATCCGCTATCTGGCAAAAGTGATGCTGATTAAAGATGAGGTGTATGTCGCGCATCTGCTCACGAGCGTGGAGAAATACCGCCGTGATTTGGAGCGGTACGGAATTGATCCGAAGCGCGGCGACAAAGCCGTCTACACGCATATCAACCGCCCGCAATTTACGATTCTCGGTCTCGACATCGAGTGGAATATGAAAACTAAAGACTGGATGCTGGGCATCATGAAGCACATGAAAATTCTCCGCACGCTTTTGCCGGCATGGCATTCGAAAGAAAAGGATTTCCGTAAATGGTATATTCAGCTGGTTGATTCGCTTTCGTTGAACGGCGAGCTGCCCTATGATAATTATGTGAAGATTTTCGAAACTCCCGAGGAAGTGCGGGGCTACCGGAAAGTCCGTTATCCGAAGATGGATGAAGCGAAAGTGATTGTCGAGTCGCTTTTAAACGGGAAGCAGCCGGTTAAGCAGCCGCATGGCGCTCCCGAGGAATTAAAAGTTCTCAATTAAAGTTTTCTCTCCTTTCTATGATCTCCAGCAATATCAAGGTTCGATTTGCTCCTTCGCCAACCGGACATCTCCACATTGGGGGAGTGCGCACCGCACTTTTTAATTATCTCTATGCCCGCAATCAGGGAGGAACATTTTTCCTCAGGATGGAAGACACCGACCGCGAGCGTTCCAAGGAAGAATTTGCGCAGGAAATTATTACCGGCATGAAATGGCTGGGTTTGGAATGGGACGGAGAAATCGAGCATCAAACAAAACGCCTTGACCGGTACCGGGAATGTGCCGATCTTCTCATCCGCGAGGGAAAAGCATACCGCGTGGATGAGACGACGCAAGCCGTCAAATTCAAAATGATCAAAGAGCCGGTTGTATTTCATGATCTAGTCAAAGGCGCGATCACGTTTGATGCGACTCTTTTTGATGATTTAGTCATTATTAAATCCGACGGTTTTCCTACCTATAACTTCGCCTGTGTTGTGGATGATCATGATATGGAAATCAGCCACGTGATCCGCGGGGAGGACCATATTTCCAATACGCCGCGCCAGATTGCGGTGTTCAAAGCATTCGGATGGCAGCCGCCCAAATATGCTCATCTTCCGCTCATTATGGGAAGCGACGGTTCTCCGTTGTCGAAACGTCACGGGGCCGTGTCGCTCAAAGCTTATGAAGAAAACGGGTTTTTGCCCGATGGGATTTTGAATTATCTTGCGCTTCTCGGATGGGGGCCGGGCGGAAATGAAGAGTTTTTCACGAAGGAAGGTCTCATCAAGAAATTTTCTTTGAAGCGCATCAATACTACCGCCGCGGCTTTTGATCCGGACAAAATGCGTTACATCAACGCCTGCCACTTGAAAAAAATGTCGACCGAAGATTATTTAAACCGGGCAAAGGCTTATTTCTCGTCGCACAAAACTCCGGCCAGCTGTTTGCCTGAAAAAAATCTTGAGAGAGTGCTTCTCCTTTATAAAGACAGAATCAAGACCTGGAACGATTTGCTTCGTGAAGCGGATTATTGTTTCGAAGAAGAAATAGCGTTTGATTCCGAGGCGGTGAAAAAATATTGTGCCGATCCTGAAATCCCAAAACGTTTATCTACGGTAATGCAGGCAATTAGACATTTAACAGATTTTAGCGCATCAAATCTTGAAAAATTGGTTCGCGACGAGGCCAAAAAGCTTTCTATTGAAGCGGCCGGCTTGATTCATCCCATCCGCATTGCCATTACGGGAGTATCGGTCAGCCCGGGCTTGTTTGATTTAATGGAGGTACTGGGCCAGAAAAAAGTGGTTAACCGATTGGCTTATATGATCGATCATTTTAAGCAGCTTCCGATGAAGAAGGCCGAGGCTATTGAGTCTCCCAAGGATGAGCCCGGCGGGGAAGAAACAGACGGGTGAGACCCGGCTTGTAAAGCCGCAAATATTTGTTACCATTTACTTTAGGTAATTCATCGAACGGACTCGAACATGGCTACCAAGGAATGCTTATTCTGCAGAATCATAAAGAAAGAAATCCCCTCAAAAGCCGAGTATGAGGATGACGAGATGCTCGCTTTTGAAGATGTGAATCCTCAAGCGCCCACGCATATCCTGATTATTCCCAAAAAACATATCGAACAGCTTTCAGATATTTCCGAGGCTGACGCCGAACTTATGGGCAAGCTGATGGTGATTGCCCGGAAACTTGCGGCCAAAAAAAAGCTCGACAAAGGATATCGTGTTGTTGTGAATAACGGTCCGCAGGCGGGACAAGCGGTGTTTCATCTTCATTTACATCTTCTGGGCGGCAGGCGCTTTACCTGGCCGCCGGGTTAAAACAACAAGCCTGCCGGCGGCAGGCAGGGAGCGAATATGGCTTTATTCAAAAAATTTGTGAAGGGCCTCAAAAAAATATTAAAAGACGCCAGACTGCCCGAAGACAAAAAACCTAAAAGGTCCGGTAAAAAATCTAAAACGTCTTCCGGGAAGAAGACAGCAAAGAAAACTCCGGGAAGGAAAAAAGTAGCCCGAAAGGCAGCAAAGAAAAAAAACGCGAAGAAAGCGACGAAAAAATCAAAAAAAGCGCTGCCCAAAAAACCATCGCTTCCCCCGAATTATGTAAAAATCGGGGTGATCACTCATTATTTTCCCCATGTGGAAGCGGGCGTTATCAAAGTGGAGCGCGGCACGATTACGGTTGGAGATCAAATTCACATCAAGGGAACCACCACCGATTTTAAACAATATGTTGAATCGCTTCAAATCGATCATAAACCCGTTCCGTCCGCAAAAATCGGTGCGGAAGCGGGAATTCAGACAAAAAATAAAGTCAGGCAGCATGACGTGGTTTATCTGATCAAACCGAAATAAAAGAGAATGTGTTATGAATCTTATCGAGATGCCCATCGGAGACTTAAAAGGCGGCTATATTAATGCCATTATCGAAATTCCGGAGGGTTCCCGAAGTAAGTATGAATATGACCCTATTCTCGAAGTGTTCAAGCTAAATCGCACTTTATTTGCCACTATCCATTACCCGGCCCCTTACGGTTTCATCCCTTCAACCGTTGCCCCGGACGATGATCCGCTTGATATTCTGGTATTGACCCGTGAACCGACGTTTACAGGCTGCGTGATAGAAGCGCGTCCTATTGGGGTGCTCACCATGCGGGATGAACGCACTCTCGATGAGAAAATTATCGCCGTGCCTCATACGGATCCTTTTTATGCGCGTACAAAAGATTATTTGAATTTGCCGGGGCAGCAGTTGGATGAGATCGAATATTTTTTTAACAGGTATAAAGAGCTGGAAGGAAAAGAAACGGCCGTCATCGGATGGGGAAATGCGCAAAAAGCAAAAAAAATCATCCGGCATTATCACGAATCATTTCTTAAGGGAGCGCGTCCCAAAGGGATGAGAGAAAAAACAGATGACAGAAAAAAGAAGACAGAAAACAGAAAATCAAAAAGAAATTTTTCTAGTTTCTTTTTTCTGTCCGCTTTCTTCTGTTTTCTGCTTTCTGTTTGCTGTTCTTTGTCTTCTGATCCAGCTTATGCGGGATCGGATCGTCCAAAATTGCAGGATGAGGTGACAAAGCTCGAGAACGAATTGGACGTGCTGGACGCCAAGATTTCCAGAAAGGAAGAAAATTTGATTTATTACAAAACACTCCGTGCGGAGGGAAGAGGCACGACAGATGACGGTTCCAGCCTGGATGATGCGATTAATCGGGTTCAAAGCGAGATCAAAGATTTTGTGGGAAAATATGAAGTCAAACAAAGACAGCTGAACGCGGCCCGTGCCAAGCTCAAGCCTGAAGAGCAATCCGAAGAGCACTATCATCCCAAAGAAAAAGAACCTCAAGTAAAATACCCGTTTAAAAAATAGGAACAGTTATACCCTACCCTCTTCACCGTAAAGGTTTAAGGCATGATTATGCCTTAAGCTTAGGAAAAAGAGGTTTGTAGTAGCGACTTCAGTCGCTGTCATTCAAAAGCAAAAAGCGACTGAAGTCGCTACTACGAACATCGAATAAAATATTTTCATTACCTGAACTAAAGGCATAATCATGGTTTAGGGAAGAACTGCCCTTCTTGTGCTCTAAAAACTTTGCAAAACTTGTATATAGTTATGGATATGGTATATTTCTCCCTAAATCTCTTGACGGGATGGAATCTCCTTTCGAATGCCATTGATACCCGAAAGAACAAAATTAAAATTCTCTCTTTTCCGCAGGATTGTTTGCTCGCTGCTTCTGCTCGTTTTTGCCTTCAATTCAACCCTTTATGGCGCTACACCGGTAATACCTGTTCAAGGGCAGGAGATCCGGTATCCTTTATCCGGAAAACCTCTGATTCAAATCCCTTCCCGGTTCGGCTCTATTGAAAGTTTCAAGATCTATTCTAAATTGCCTTCTGAAAAACTCCCCCTGATTGTTCATATTCAGGACGCTCATGGTAATCCTCTAGCCCAGAGAAATATGAGCCGGATAATCCGTTTTCTTAGCGAATGCTACGGCATCAACACGGTTTTATCTGAAGGTGCGGCGGAGAAGCTCGATACCGGATATCTGGAATTTCTAAGGGATAAGAAAGCTAACCGGAGACTGCTTGACCGCCTGACGGAATCCGGAGAAATTTCGGGTGTGGAGCTGGCTCTTGATCCCGGAAGCAATCACGAAACGCTTTCCGCATTCGGTCTTGAGGATGCTTCGCTTTACCGCGAAAACTTCGAACTTTTCCGCTCTGTCATGTCGCAAAATTTGAAAATCAGAAAATATTTGGAGGATCTGAGAAAAGAGCTGGACCGGCGCTCAAGCCGTGTTTTGAAAGGCGATTGCCTTTCGCTTATACGTGTGTTTCTCGGCATGAACGGGCGGGAGAATAGCCTGGTAAAAGATCTGGATTTGATCATCCTGCTTTCACGCCGTGTTCTCGGAATCAATCTCGCGCAAGCCGGCAATCAGAAAGAGTATCCGAACCTAGTGCGGCTTGCCCGGCTCAAGAAAGATGCGGGAAAAATAGATTTTGAGAAAGCAAAGCGTGACTGGGAAACAATTAAGTCACGAATGATGAATGATGAACTACAAAAAAAATTAAAAACAACCGCAGCTTTAATTGATTCTTTGTTTGACGCCGGGAGTTCCCATTTTGAGGGCAATTTCCGTTTAGTATTAGAAAAACTTCACGAGGGTCTCAAGCCTCAGGAATTTAAATTTTCATCCTACCCTTACTTTACCCAGTTTGCCCGCATGAAAATTTTTGAACAGGAAATCGCAGCGTCAGAAGCTTTTTCTGAAATGGAATTGCTTTTTGAGAAATTGTTTCAGAAGCTGGCAGTCTCCGCGGATGAGAGAGAAATGATTCGGGAGGCTGTCCGTTTCAGATTTTTAAGCCGTCTACTCTCATTAGAATTGACCCGAGGTGAGCTGGAAGAATCGATAAAGTTCGGCTTTTCTGCGGAATCATATCCTTCCGGAATTCCCGTGAGAGAGGCCCGGAAATTTTATTCGAAAGCCATTGCTAGGGAGGAGATATTCATCCAAAAAATCCAAGAATTTTTATCTCAATCAAAAAATAAGCGGCTGATCGTTGTCACCGGAGGATTTCATACCGACAGACTGAAGCAGTATTTCAGTGATCAAAAAATTTCGCATTGCATTCTGCGCCCTCAAATGGATTCAAGCGGAAGGGAAAACTATTTAAGGAGCATGACTCGTACCGCAAATTTTACGCCGGAGCGGTCAGAGCTTGTATTGGCCCAGCTGGCACAAAGCGAACCCACGCTTCGGACCATGCTCGGAGAAAGCGTATATCAGGAGAGAAAAAGTAATGTGCTCGGAGAAGCCGCAAGCCTGGGCCGGCGCGAGAAAAAACGTCTCAAAAAAGAGCGCGAGAAGGCCGAGCGGACTAAGAGGGAAAAATCGCGGGATGAAACGGCACAAGCGGCGGCAGGCGAAACCCCTGTTGCGGAGCCGCCGCAACAGGCCCCTCCGTCTCAAGAGAACACATCTTCCCCAAGAGCAAGTCTGAACCTCTCCCGCAGGCACTTGATCGGTATCACAGCCGGGTTCGCCGGTCTTTTAGTTGCAGGAGACATTCTTGCCAACACGGTTTTTGATCCGCGGCCCGATGTTTACGCATATTTTGGGGCGCATAGCAAAAAAGAACATTTTGACGATGCCGCCTCATTTTTTAAAGAGCGTGCCAAATCGGAAAACCCCGGTTTCCCGAAAAATCTTCTGTTGTGGCCGCGAAAAGTTGCGTTTCATATCGATCTGCTGATGAGTTTTCAGGACATTAGATGGGCCGCCCAAAAAAAAGGAAGAAGAAAATTTCAGTCGCTTTCCGACCGCGCTATTTTGAAGCATTTTCGAGGCGATTTGCCGGAATATTACGATTTAATAGTCCGTGACGAAAGATCCAAGCGTTATGACGAGTCATTTATTAAAGACTATTTGACTAAAGGCGATAACGTCGTTCGAAAGGACTTATATGCATTCCTGATAAACCAAAATTTTGAAATTCACGCTGAATTGCACGATTTCGATACTCTCATCAGTGCTCTGGAATACGATCTGGCCCTTCAGGAGGCTTATTTTGCCTTTGCCTCAAATCAACCCGAGCTTTTCTGGCAGGAGATGGAGAAAGCTTCCGTCAAGTATGCCGACCTGACCATAGCAAGGGATAGGCAGGTGGGTGATTTCATCCGTCTGAAAAATGACGAGGGAAAAACAACCTTCTTATTCCGGGGCGACAATCACAGCGAAAATTTAGATCTATTGGTTGGCCCTTCCCTTAAAGTTGAATCTCACAGAATCCGCGATTGGTCATCCGCTCATATGAATTTGGTGAATAAACGAAAAAAATCCGTTCCATTTTCTCGTGATGATCTCTTGATGGCCTTTCTAGAGGGATTGATTTTTCCTCACGCAGGATTTTCGGAATTGAAACCGGAAGAAGGAAGAAGAATTGAATCGTCAGTTGTGGCCCGAATGTCATCAGTGGCCGGGATGTCTTCTTTCAATCGTCTCATGAAGGAATTCTCCGACCGCTTCGGAAAAGTATTTAACCGGGAAAGAAGGCTGGAAGACGAGCTTGACAAGATTCTGATTGAGGGCATCGAAGGGCGGGCGGATCTACAAGCCAAAGCGCTTCGAATTGGCGAACAATTGGGCGGCGCAAGGCGGGATACCGCTTTTGCCCGTTCCCGCGTCGCCGAAGTCATGCTTCAATTGAAATTCCTCTCTGTTGAAGAATATGCCGCGCTTCAAAGAGCGCGAGTTTCGGGACGTTCTCTAGGCGCTTCAGCCAAAGACGAAAAAGATGAAGCATCTGAGTCAAGCGGCCGGGGCGTGTTCAACGGCATACGAAGAATTGCGCGCGGAGCATCGGAGTTCTTGGTCAGCATATCCGGCAGACTAACTTTTTTAAAAGAAATCACGCCGGGCAAAGCGGTTCCGGTTTTGGCAAAAATGAAACAGGATCTTATCCATAAGACGGGAATTCAGGATCCCGAAATCGAAGTAACCGCGCTGGATGGAAGTAAAAAGCAGGTTCCCATCAGTTTGATTCTTGAGGAAAGCTACCGGACAAGCCGCATGAGCAATTACCGTTTTTTTCTTTCCCGCGGAGGAAAACTTCTCATCCGGGAAAACGATATCAAGAGCAGCTGGGAGCGTGAGGAGGGGGCCATTCTCAGGATGGCGCGTCATGAGATCAATAAATGGGTTCACAATTTCCTGAGTCTGCTTGAGCTGGTTCTCAGAATGGAAGAAAAAAAGGACATGCCGGAAGAAAAGGCTCTTTTGATCGATTATCTAAGATCGCAAGTGAATGAGGCGTTAAGAAAGGCGAGAGAATTTAACGCGTGGTTCAATTCCAAGAGGGTGACCATATCCGAATTTCTTGAAAAGACCCGCCAATACGTAGAGGGCATGGAAATCCTCAAGAGAAAGGCCGAGCAATTGAATTCGGAGGACGCCCGACAGGCGGTGGAGGAATGGAAGCGTCTCAATGATTTTCTGAATTTGATGACCAGCTCCGAGGGAGGGCAGCTGAGCGATCTGATTGATCTGATTCTGATTATCTATAAGAAAGATCTGGAAAATGTAACGGTTCATAAAAACCTTCCGGCTGAAGAAGTGAGAATTAAAATGCCGGGATTCGCTTTCGTGGCGATTTTGGGAAATATGATCCGCAACGCGGTTATTAACCGTGCGAACAGTATTTCCTTTGAAGCTAAATTAAACGGTGATTCAGGAAAAATTACCTTTGGAATACGCAATAACGGGAATGTCATCCCTCCGGAGCATCTCAAGAAAATCACGGCGGAAAAATTTTCAACCCGGAAGATCGGGAGACTGGCGGAAGGCGGCATCGGGCTTTTGATCACGAAGCGCATTCTGGAACTGGAGGGCGGCAATATCCGGGTTTCAAGCTCTGCTCAGGACGGAACGCTTTTCGAAATGGAAATTCCCCTCGTTCAGGCCTCCAGCCTCGGAGACGGAAAACTGATTGCGCTGGGCGGAAATGCGCTGATTGCCGAAAAGGGGCCGAGAAAAGATGACCGAACGGATGAGGCGCAAAAGGCAAACATGAAGGAGATGCTAAAGGGCATCATCAAAATTTATCGGCCCGGAGTCCCCCTCGTAATCACTCATGGCAATGGCCCTCAGGTGGGTGATTTGGTGATGGAGCTCAAGAGAGGAAGAAAAAATATTCCGCGGCTAAACAACCTAGTCGCAAAAACGCAGGAAGAAATTTTCAATAAATACATTCTCCCTGCCTATCAGGAGCTTCGTAAAGAATCCGGCCTCGATCTTCCCGATCTGGTTTTGAACAAAACGCGCGTGATGGTGGATCCTTTTGATCCGGCATTTAACGAACCGGTGAAGCCGGTGGGACCCTACTTTTCGACGGAAGAAGCGCAGCATCTCGCGGGCAGCGAACAATGGGTGATGCATTATTTCGATGTTATCGACCGTGAGACCGGAAAAAAACGATCGCGATGGCGGCGCGTGGTGGCGTCACCGGCCCCTAATGCCATTTACAAGCCAGATCTGGTTAAAATCCGGGAAGCCCTGTCAGCAGGAAAAATTGTCGTAGCGGTCGGAGGCGGGGGAATTCCCGGATACGAGAGAGGCGGTATGTTTTTGGAGCTTGAGGGTGTGGTCGACAAAGACCGCAGTTCGGCCCTTCTTGCCAAAGAGCTCGGCTTGGATGATCTTTTGATCGTGACCGGCGTTCCGCGTGTCGCAGCCAATTTCGGCAAGCCCAATGAATTTGATCTCATCCGGCCCACGCCGGCCGAAATGAGAAAACTCCTCGCTGGAAAACAGTTTCCCGAAGGAAGCATGGGCCCGAAGGTGCAGGCCATTCTCGCTCATGTCGAAAACGGAGGCGAGAGAGGCATTATCACGGATATTGACCATATCGCCGCCGTGTATGACGAGGGCTCGAATGCGGGGACGGTGGTGGTCAAGGGGGGGAGTTTGGGGCAGTCCCATGACGATTATGTGATCGAAGTTGACGGGAAAAGAATTTATTTGCTGGATGCCATGTTTGACGGCTCGTTCCGGGCTGCACATCTGATCAAGTTTGTTCCGACTCTGCTGGAGCGTATTGCTGTTCCTGGCCAAAAACGGTTTATCAGCCGCGAGGAGGCGTTCAGGCTTATTGAAAAATATCGGGATAAAACTCAATTAGCGTTTAAGTATTTTGACGAGCTCGTGGAAAATGGCTTAATCAAGAAAAATCCGGAGGGAAACATATACAGTTTGGATTTTGAGCGGTTCTTGAATGCCAAGGGAATTGTGGAAGCCTCAAGATTGCTTAATGTTTCTCAGGAAAATTTGAAGAAAGCGGTTCGAAAATACCCCGGGGTGAAGCGTTTGGGCCGAAAGCTTTTCATTCCGCTGGAGTGGATTGAAGAGCAAAGAATCAGGCAGTATCAGTTGATTTCTGTGGACGCATTTTTAAAGGAATTACGTGCCAGAGGCTATGGGATAAGCGAGGCAAGTCTCGTCAGGTATTTAAAGAATCCGAAAAAAGTTTTCGGCATGGAAATTTGGACGGATACCTTTGGCCAAAGGAAGACGCTTTTGGAGCCGACTCTCGCTGATTCTTTTCATCATGGAAGACAAAATGCGTATAGGATCGACTTGTTGACAGCCATGTATTTCATCGAGTTCATCAGGAAAATCAAAGAAAAAATCGATGAATGGTTTTCCGTCGACTCTTTAGCCCGAGAAATCGGTGTGAGCCGGAAAACGATTCTCGGCTACATTGAGAAAGGGGTGATCAAAGCCGAGCTTATGACATTGTTCTCGGGAGAAACCACGCAATATCGAATTCCTCCTGAGGAAGGTGCTAAATTAAAAAAAATTTTTGCTGGAGCCCTGGAGAAATACCGTTCCCAAATTTCGCCTTATGTAAGCGCAGAAATCAAGACATGGGGTGATTTGATGGATGTTATGTCAGAATGGGAAACCTCGGTCAGCCTTGCCCATCGATGGGCAGTGAGCGGGCCCACGACGGTGGAGGAATTGATTAAACGCAAACAGATTTGGGGCATTTATATCAAATGGCCTTATCATGCCGATGGTACTACCTATTTTCCACCTCAAGAGGTGAAAGGGTTTGAAGAAAAGAACAATAGAAAATTCAAGGAAATCGCTAATTTTGTGGCCAAGCATACTGGCGAGACTCCGCGAGGTATTGCGGAGCTAGAACAGATGATGGCCAATTGGCCCTCGATTGACGCGATGGCCTCTCGATTGCAAGTAACAGGGACATGGGTTCGCAGTGAAATTAAAGCCGGCCGGATCAAGGCGAAAAGCTGGAATGTTTTTGGCAAAGGAATGGATGGTTACATTATTCCGGTGCAGGAAATGGAACGGTTATTGGCAGAAAAGCAGAAAAAAATTGATGCCGCCGCAGAATTTGTTGCCCGGTATACCGGTATCAAACCGAATGATGAGGCCGAGTTCGAGAAATTAACCCAAAATTGGATGTCCGTAGAATCGCTCGCAATGCAAGCCGGAAAAAGTAAAGACTGGGTGATTTTGGAGATTCGAAAAAGGAAACTCAAGGCATTAAAATTATATATTACAGGTTTCAAAAAGAAAGGCTTTCTCATACCGCCTCAGGAAGTTGAACGATTGTTTTCTCGATTGAGAGCAAAGGAAACAATTTCAGTCGGAGCGAGTTTGGGTGCCGATGACCGATTCAATCAAGTATTCTCGCAGTGGCTTAACGAGAACCGCTCACCCGAAAGCGTGATCCAGGTCAGTTTCAAGGTGACAAACAAAATTTTTGCGCCCGACGATGTGAGTCAGCTTGGCGATCTTTTGGATATTCTTCTCGGAGCGGGAACTGTTTTCGCGGATATCAACTCGTCCCAACCGGTTGCTCCGCAAGTTACGGTGGAGGAGCTTGCCCGATTTGCGGCCCGGAAAAGCTTGCCGTTCGCGCTTCCGGAACAGCCGGTCGCGGTTGTCGTGACCGAAGCATCTTTGAACGGCGGAGAAGAAAAAATCCAAGCTCTCGCCGGCAGTTTGCGTGACGGCGATTCGGTTGTCGCGATTGACAATCCGGCAACGGCTGAAAGTATTGCTCCGTTTTTACGAGAATCGCTTCGCGGCAAAAAAGTTATTGTCAAAAGTATAATGACTGAGTCGCCTCTTGCCTCGGAGCTCGAACTCAAATTAAGAAGTTCCGCAACACGTTTTTCAATCGAGTCAATAGCGGATACGACACCCATTCCGGAAACTGAAAGAGAAATGATTCACTTCGCTATTGATCAAAATGTTCTCGCTCAGCATCAAGTCAATTCTGAAATCGTCTTCTCCTATCTCCGGCTTATTTCGCAAGTCAAAGATCCTCTGACCCGTAAGCTTCTTCTTGAGAATTCCGGAATCAGGCAGGAAGGCCGGCTCTGGATTGTGGGTGAGGGGCTGGTTCAAGTTTTCGAGTCCATCCGGCAGGATTTTGACCGTCAGCAGTCCGTTTCCCGCGCCGCGTAAATCCGTGAATTCGCAAACTCAAAAATCATCGGATATAATTGATTTTAACCAAAGGAGTGGGACATGTTTAAACTGCATTTGCTCGTTCTCGTAATACTCATTTCGAATTTATCACTCTCATTTGCTGATGATGAATCATCTGTTCAAAAAGTGATATCGGAAGGCGGATCAGTTGAAGTGACTCCGACGGATCAATATGTCGCAGAAGAGGAAAGCACGTTCGGAGTGAATCCTGACGGAGAGGCAATGCTTTCGACAAATACCGTCACCATGCTTACCGTTCAGGATGAAAAGATTGTTGCGGAAGCCGCGGAAGCGTTAAAAGTCAAGCGTCCGGATCTTTCGGAAAAACTGAAAAATATGATTGGGGAGTAAAAAATGGACCGCAAAATAATAGGAAATTTGGTGTTTATATTTGCCGTGCTTACGGCCTCGGGTTTTTTTGCAAATCAGAATATTCAGGCCCAAATTATTCAGCAAGATCTTAAGAAGCAGTATGAAGAGGAACAGAAGGATCTTGAAAGCAAAGCTCCGGGCCAAAATCAGAATCAGGATCCAAATCAGGAAATCGACATCATTGGAGATGTTCCGCCTGTTCAGGATTACTCGACCCTTTCTCAGCAAGATGCGGATACAATTCTTGAGTCCGCCAAAGCTCTGGAGGATGAGAATCCGGAATTGGCCAAAAAACTTCTTAATCTTGGCAAATAAATCCTCCAAATCAGCCCATAAAAATCCCTAGCAAAATCGTGCCGAAAAAACTAATATATTCGACCTTTTCCAGGCGCAAAACCAAGCCTCTATGGGACTTGGAAAAATTGCAGAGTTAAGAAGAATTCCTGCGAAGCCCTGCTGTCAAAGACAGAGCGAAGCAGAATGGGGGATGGTTCTGCTACGCTAAGTCCTTGATGGCTTAGCTTCGCAGAAACGACATTG
>Ga0187893_10001228_pt1 | contig 63261 bp, 51 predicted proteins | sample MA1701074metaG_FD_139574 | JGI IMG/M metagenome (GOLD analysis project Ga0187893, IMG submission 139574) | White microbial mat communities from a basaltic lava cave in the Kipuka Kanohina Cave System on the Island of Hawaii, USA - MA170107-4 metaG ... | reverse complement strand
GGGCTTCCTATCGGCCGCGCTCTTCACATCGACCGTGGGGGGATGGTTGGGAGGCCTTGCGGGCGGCGCATTGTTCGTCTTCGGGCCCTATTTCTTCTCCCTCCCCTACAGCCGCGCCGGCTACCCGGAGCACATGGCCTATGCCCTCTATCCTCTCGCCTTCTACTTCAGCCGACGCGCTGCGAGCGAGAAGGGTTTTGCACCCATCGGCGCGTGCTCGGCGGTCTTCACGGTCATCGTGGCGACCCACACGCTCTCCCTGGCAATCGTGACCCCGTTCCTGGTCCTCTACTTCCTCTTGGCCGGGAGCGGTTCCCCATGGCGCCGGCGACTGCTCCGCTGCGCCGCGATGCTGGCTCTGTCCGCCGTGCTCGTGGCCCCATGGTTGATCGGCCCGATCTTCGAGCGGGGGAACATCGTTGTGGATCAACAGCTCCGCTCCGCGGATGCTGCCAGGTCCTACGCCGGCTTCGGCGTTCCCTGGTACTCCCTTTTGAACCAGAAGTTCCTAGATACGATCGTCTCGCGCTGCGTTCCGGGGCGGCTCCACATGCTCTTGCTCCTCCCTGCGGTCTTAGTCGTCGCGCTGTCCCTGGATCGACATACCCGCAAGTCCACCTGTCTCATTCTCGCGCTGGCGCTCGTCGCCCTCCTCCTTGTCGAACAGTCGGTCGCGCGGGTTTCCGAATCCATTATCCCGTTCCTCGCCTACCTCCAATACCCGTGGAGGTTCCTCGGGATCTTCAACCTCTTCGCCGCCGCCTCCTTTGCGGTTTGCCTCTCGCAGAGTTCGCCACTCTCCAAACGGTGGCGATTCGTCCTGGCCGCCGTGGTCCCGGTCCTTTCCGTGCTCATCTACTTGCCACAGATCCCGCCACAGACGATGCGCGGACTCCAGACCCGCACGCGCGAAGGTATCCGCGAGTCGCTGACCAGCCTCGACCACGAGAACAAGTACATGCCGATCAGCTCGAAGACCTTCGAGAAGCCGGCGCCGAAGGTCCTTCTTGAGGTCACCGATGGCGCGAGTTTCGAAACGGCCGTCCGAGCCAACGACTATAGCTTCAATGTCGCCGCTCGATCGGCCTGTCCGGCGACGTTCCACCAGTACTTCTTCGCTGGCTGGAAGGCCCAGATCGACGGGACGCCCGTCCCGCTGGGCAAGGACTCGAGCGGGCTGTGCCTCGTGCAGCTTCCGCAGGGTATCCATCAGGTGCGCCTCCGCTTCGTCCGGACGTCGCTCCATCGGGCGGCGCTCCTGATCTCGGCTGCGGGATGGACCGCTCTGCTGATTGCCGCCTGTGCCAGGGCATGGATGCGCCGGCGAGAGCGATCGGCGAGAGGCCGCGACTCGGCAGACGCGCACCGCTCGCAGCCGCCGGCGCCCTGACCCCTCCTCCCCCTTGATGCCCCCCATCCTAGGGATAAAATGCTTATCCTTTCTGAACTAGAAGCCACAACCATGCGGAGTTTGACGCGGAGACGCCGGCCATGAAAGAAGCGATCCACCCTGAATACGTCGAGTGCAAGGTGACTTGCGGCTGCGGGAACACCTTCATGACCCACTCGGTCAAGCCCGCAATCCACGTGGAAATCTGCTCCGCCTGCCACCCCTTCTACACGGGCAAGCAGCGGTACGTCGACACGGCCGGCCGCGTGGAGAAGTTCCAGCGCAAGCACACCTGGGACGAGACGGCGAAGTCGAAGGCGCTGGAGGTCAAGGAAGTGAAGCCCGTCGCCGTCGCCGTGCGTGCCGTCGCCCAGCTTCCCAAGCACGGCAAGCGGTCCAAGGAGGCCATGGAGGCCGAGCAGGAAATGCTGGCCTCCCAGGCCGCATCCAAGGGCCGGCGCGGCGGTCCAGGAGGCGGGGGATTCGGTGGACGCGGTCCGCGGCCTCCGCGGGACGCCGGCGCTCGGCCGCCCGCCGCCTCCAGTGCGGCGCCCGCCGAGTCCGGGGGAGCGGCCCCCGAGGCGAAGACCAGCTGACGGTGTTGCGCCCGCAGGCGACTGCGGTCCGGCCGTCGCTGGGTCTCGCTGATCGGGCGAGGGAACGATCATGAGCCAGCAGCTTCCCCCCCTCATCGCCAAGAAGCTGGAGGACCAGGAGAAGCGATTCCTCGAGCTGGAGGGGCTTGTCTCTCGCGCGGACCTCACCACCCCACAGCGGGTCGCTTACCAGAAGGAGTTCGGCGTCCTTCGCCGCACCGTCGAGGAGTTCCGCCAATACCGGCGGCTCGAGAGGGAAGTCGGCGAGAACGAACAGCTCGCCCGCGATGCGAGCGGCGACCAGGAGCTGCGTGCCCTGGCCCGTGAAGAGGTGAGCCGCCTCCGGCCGGAGATGGATCGGTTGGCCAGCGAGCTGACTGATGATGTCCTCGTCGACGATGGCCGCGGCTTGAAGAACGTGATCATCGAGATCCGGGCCGGCGTCGGAGGCGAAGAAGCCGCACTGTTCGCCGCCGACCTCTTCCGCATGTACTCGAAGTATGCCGAGAAGAAGAGCTGGCAGGTCGAGCTGCTCGACTCCTCGCTCACCGACTTGAAGGGTTTCCGCGAGATCGTCTTCGCGGTGAACGGGGCATCAGCCTTCCGGGACCTGCGCTACGAGATCGGCGGCCACCGCGTCCAGCGCGTGCCGCTGACCGAGGCGCAGGGGCGCATCCACACCTCCGCCGCCACCGTCGCGGTCATGAGCGAGGCCGAGGACGTAGAGGTAGAGATCAAGGACCAGGACATCAAGATGGAGTTCTGCCGCGCCGGCGGTCCCGGAGGCCAGAACGTCAACAAGACCAGCTCAGCGGTCCGCCTCACCCACATCCCCACCGGGATCGTCGTGCGGATCCAGGAGGAGTCCTCCCAGTACAAGAACCGAACCAAGGCGCTCAAGGTGCTCCGCTCGCGGATCTACGACAAGTTCGAGACCGAGCGGCGGGAGAAGGAGCAGGGCATCCGGCGGGACCAGATCGGCTCGGGCGATCGGAATCAGCGCATCCGAACCTACAACTTCCCCCAGAACCGGATCACCGACCACCGCATCAACGAGAACTTCAACCTCGAGCAAATCCTCACCGAAGGCAACCTGGAGCCGCTCATCGCCAAGCTGCGGGGCTACGACCGCGACCAGAAGATGAAAGCGCTCTGACCTTGCGCTCCGCCGCGCGGGCGCTGAAGAGGGCTGGCCTGGACCGGTCCCTCCGGCTCAGCGGGGATGAAGCACTCCGTGGTGCGCTCCTCCTGCTCCCTCCACGGCGGACAGCTCGGGTTTGATCGGCCCCCCGCAGGCCTCACGGTTCACTCTTGCGCTCCGCCGCGCGGGCGCTGAAGAGGGTGGATGGGGCGGAGTGGCGGGCGGGTCCATCTGGCTTACAATGAACCGCGATGATCGCTCCGATGCGGCCCGCCGACCCTCCGCGCGCCTGGACGGTCTCGGATCTTCTCGTCTGGACCGAAGACCACTTCCGCAAGAAGGGCTTCTCCACACCGCGGCTGGACGCGGAGATCCTCCTGGCTCATGCCCTCGGTTGCATGCGCCTCGACCTCTACGTGGGCTACCACAAAGTCGTGGAACCGCCGGAGCGCGAGCGGTTCCGCGCTTTCATCGAGCGGCGCGGCCAGGGGGAGCCCGTTGCGTACATTACGGGATCGCGGGAGTTCCACTCCTTGCCTTTCGAAGTCGGCCCCGCGGTCCTCATCCCTCGACCCGAGACGGAGCACCTCGTCGATGCCGCCATCGAGCACATCCTGTCGAGCCGGCGGGTGCCAGATGCCGCCGATGGGGCGGCCTCCGAAGCCGATGGGAAGTCGCTCTCGCCGCTCATCCCGCAGCATGTCCTCGATCTGGGAACGGGTTCCGGAAACATCGCCGTTGCGATCGCCGTCGAGCGGCCTGCCGCACGCGTCGTCGCGGTCGACATCAGTCCCGAGGCGCTCGAAGTCGCCCGTCGCAACGCGGCGAGGAACGGGGTCCAGGATCGAATCGAATTCCGCCAAGGCGACCTCTTCGAGGCGCTGGCCGGCCCCGGGCCGTCGCCGCGGTTCGACGCCATCGTTTCGAACCCCCCGTATGTCTCCGCCGGGGAATACGAGGGGCTCGATCGGGGAGTCAAGAACTTCGAGCCCCGCCTGGCCCTTCTCGACTCACGGTCGGAAGTCGATGGGGATTGCTTCCACCGGGCGATCGCCGCGCGCGCGACGGATTTCCTCGCGCCCGGCGGGCTCCTCGCCCTCGAAGTCGGCGCTGGTCAGTCCGCCCGAGTGCAGTCTTTCCTGCACGAATCCGGTTTTGCGCGGATCCGAGCCGTAACCGACCTCGGCGGGATCGAGCGCGTGGTGATGGGGGTGTCGCCGCCGGAGTAGCACCCCCGCGGCTTTTCACCGGGTATGGCGGCCGGAGGACCTTCTCTTGCGCACTCCCGGCCGGCTGAGACAGCCCGGCTGTCACCTCCTTGACCCCCTTTTCGCTATGACTACAATCCGCCTCGGGGCTGGCTGAGAGAGTGAGAGAGACCGGCGCAAGAACGCGCGCTGCGCCGGGGCCGGCGAAGAAGGAAGGTAATTGATCACCAACCCGGGCGAAGTCCATCGCGGATGAAGCTCGCTCGGGACGTGCACCGTCTGTTTTCCCGGCGAATCGCGGGCGGCTTATCCGCTCGCCAAGAACGCGGCGATGAAGCTGACCGCGGTTACCGCGTCGGCCGCGAAGGGGTTTCCCTCGCGGCAGCTTACCGCCGCTAGACGGTTAAGAAGGAAGAGAGGAATCCGTGGACAAGATCGTCATCCAGGGCGGTGTCCCTTTGAAAGGGACCGTCCCCGTGCGCGGAGCGAAGAACGCCGCCCTCCCGATACTGTTCGCGACACTGCTCGGCCGCGGGCGATCCGTGATCAAGGGTGTGCCCTATCTCCGGGACATCAACAGCGCCATCCTGATCTTGCGGGAGCTTGGGATGACCTGTGAGCGTCGCAAGGACGGCGCGATCGAAGTCGAGGCCGACGACGACAGCCGTTTCACCGTCCCGTGGGAGCAGATGCGCAAGATGCGGGCATCGATCTGCGCGCTGGGTCCGCTCCTCGCCCGCCGGAGGCGGGCGCGCGTGTCCCAGCCCGGCGGCTGTGTCCTGGGCGTGCGCCCGATCGACCTGCATCTCAAGGGATTGAGCGCCCTCGGCGCCGACATCCGCAACGAGCACGGCTTCATCGATGCCCGCGCGGAAAGGTTGCGGGGCTCGACGGTCTTCCTCGGCGGCCCGTTCGGATCTTCGGTCCTCGGAACCGCGAACACGCTCATGGCGGCCGTGCTCGCCAAAGGGACGACTGTGATCGAGTGCGCAGCGTGTGAGCCGGAAGTCGCGGACCTAGCGGGCTTCCTCAGCGCGATGGGGGCTAAGATTCGCGGCGCCGGCACGCCGCGCATGGAGGTCGAGGGCGTCGAGGATCTCGAATGCTGCGAGTACACGATCATCCCAGACCGGATCGAAGCGGGCACCTTCATGATCGCCGCCGCCCTCACCGGCGGAGACGTCATCATCGAAGGCGCGAAACCGGACCACCTCGCGGCACTGATCGATGTCATGCAGCAGATGGGCGTCCAGCTATCCATCGAGGACGGATCGATCCGCGTCCGCTCCCGGGGCCCGGCCAACTCGGTCGACGTGACGACGCTCCCGTATCCCGGCTATCCGACGGATCTCCAGGCCCAGATCATGGCCTACCTTTCGGTCGCAAACGGTATCGGCGTCATCACCGAGAAGATCTACCCCGACCGCTTCATCCACATCGCCGAGCTGGCGCGCATGGGCGCGCGGATCCGCAAGGAGGGCCCCAGCGCGATCATCACGGGCGTCAAGAAGCTGAGCGGCGCCCAGGTGATGGCCTCGGACCTCCGCGCGAGCGCCTCGCTGCTCCTGGCGGGCCTCGTGGCGAGCGGGCTCACGGAGGTGCACCGCATTTACCACCTCGACCGCGGCTACGAGCGCATCGAGGAGCGGCTGGGCTCGCTCGGAGCGATGATCCGACGGGAACCCGAGGAGGAATGAGGAATAGAAGGCGTGCGGAGAATCTCCGTCGTCGTCTGCCTCGCCGCATCCGTGGCCTCTTGCGACGAAAAAGGTCCAGTACAAGAGCGCGTGAAAGAAACCGTTGCTTCACGGCTCGAGAAGCACGGCGCGGAATCTCGCGCCCGGCTCGTTCCCCGCTTTGAAGCGGCCGGCGTGGCTTATCCTCCCGCGGTCGTCGTCCTCGCGGGTTTCAAGGCGGAGAGGCGCCTCGACCTCCTCGCGGGGCCGGACCGTGCGCGGCTGAGGTTCATCGGCTCGTATCCGATCCTCGGCTCAAGCGGCACGCTCGGTCCGAAGCTCCGCGAGGGAGACCGCCAGGTGCCAGAGGGGCTCTACCGGATCGAATCCCTCAATCCCAACAGCCGCCACCACGTCTCCCTGCGCGTCGGTTATCCCAACGACTTCGACAGGAAGATGGGAGAGTTCGAGGGCCGCCGGAACCTTGGGGGCGACATCATGATCCACGGCGGCTCGAGTTCCATCGGCTGCCTGGCGATCGGCGACGAGGCCGCTCAGGACGTCTTCATCCTCGCCGCGGAGGCCGGGTACGGGCGCGTGGAGGTCATCTTGAGCCCGGTCGACTTCCGGCGACGGGAACTCCCTGAGGGAGCCGGACCGATGCCCCAGTGGGCGGCCGAGCTGCACACTGAAATCCGAAGAGCCCTCGCGAGCGTGCCGGCGGGTCCGCGATGATCGCCGTCAAGCTTTGAGGAACAGATGGACGTTGTCTCGCGTCACCGTGTACGTCCCCGTCGAGTAGACCACGGGCACGGGGACGATTCCCGCCGCACGGTCGTCCGGCGTGAACTTGAGCGGCGAGTGGTTGATCTCGTAGAGCGCCTTCACGCCCATGTAGGTGAACAGTCCGCGCTTCTGGCCGATCCCGGCCGTGAGGACGCCCTCTTTGATGAAGCGTAGGTGCTGCTCCTCGGCCTCGACGCTCGTGACGATGATCTTTCCGGATTTTCCCGCCTCCTTGACGGCCTGGCTCATCCCAGGCCCGCTCTCGGAGTCGAAACCCGCCATGCCGGCAAGGTCGGGATGCGCCTGGATGATCGCCGCCGCCACCCGCGTCGCCTCGACCTGGTTCCCCTTGTCCTGCTGGGGCTCGAGGCACGTGAGCCCCGCCTTCTCGGCCACCGAGCGGAAGCCGGCGAACGCCTTCTGGTCGATCTCTTGCTCGATGAGCCCGAGGAGCGCGACCTTGCCCTTCCTCTCTCCGAGGGCTTTCACCATCGCCTCCGCCTGGCGGACGCCGAGGTCGTACCAGTCAGTGCCAATGAAGGCGAGCCGCTTCGATGCGGGCACATCGGCATCGACGCAGACGACCGGGATGCCGCTCTCGATGGCGCGGTTGATCGGGACGACGAGGGCCGAAGGGTCCCACCCGACCACCATCATTCCCGCGGGCTTGCGGGCCGCGGTCTGCTCGATCGCGGACACGAGCGAGGGGATGTCGATGCTGTTGGGGCCGCCGACCGTGACCTTGACGCCCAGTTCCCGGCCCACGAGGTGGAGCGCGGGGTGGTCGTGCGCCGTGAAGAGCGGAAGGTTGGCGTTGGCCGAGAGCCAGACGTACTCCTCGTCGGCCTTCGGTGCGCGGGGGCGGTCGCCGCCCGCCGCCCCCGGAGCGGGAGCCGACTCCGGAGCCGACTTGGTCTCGCACCCGCCGAGGGCGGCGAACAGGCCGGCCCCCGCCAGAGCACCGCCCAAAATTCCGGCCGTCTGGAACACCTCGCGCCGCGTCGGCATCGCTTCGCGCGCGTCGAGTCCTTCGTCTTCGTGATGGTTCATCTCTCTTGTCTCCGGTTCATGATCGAGTCCGCCCCGACGGCCAGCACGAGGACCGCTCCGAGGATGATCCCCTGCCACTCCGAAGAGGTGCGCAGGATGATGAGCAGATTCTTCATCAAGGCCATGAAAAAGACTCCCACCATCGCCCCGAAGATGGTCCCCCGGCCGCCGGTCAGGCTCGCGCCGCCGAGGATGACGGCGGTGATCGCTTGCAGCTCGGCCCCGACGCCCACCGTCGAGCTTGCGGTCTGGATCCGCGACGCGTAGACGATCCCCGCGAGGCCCGCGATCGTGCCGGCGATCGTGAATGCGAGGATCTGCATCCCCTCGACGTTGATGCCCGAGAGGTGCGCCGCCTTCGGGTTGCTGCCGATGTAGTAGTACTGCCGGAAGAACCTCGTCCGCCAGAGGAGGAATCCGGCGGTTCCAGCCAGCGCCGCCATGAGCCAGACCGGCGCCTGAATTCCCAGAAACTCCTCCTGGCCGAGCCGGCTGAAGGACTCGGGAAGGAAAGTGATGCCGGGCCCGCCGATGAGGAGCGCAATGCCGGAAAAGACTCCCATCGTGCCGAGCGTCGTGATGAGCGCGTTGACGCGCACCTTGGCGACGATGACGCCGTTCAGAAAGCCCCCAAAAGCGGCCGTACCGAGCGCGCCGGCCACAGCGAGCGGCACCGGCCAGCCCGCTTTCTTCATGAGCCAGCCCGCTACGACGCCCGAGAGGGACGCCATGGAGCCGACGGAGAGGTCGAAGACCCCCGCCACAAGGAGGAGCATCATCCCCGTAGCGAGAATCCCTTCGAAGGCGAGGTTCCGCAGGATCGCGCTCAAGTTCCCGAGGGTGAAGAAGGTCGAGAGCTGGGGATAGACGAGGCCCGCCAGCCAGAGGAGGAGGACGATGAGGACGATCAGCGCCCCCAGGACGACCTCCCGCGGGAGGGATGTCCACCGCGGTCGCCGTCCGGCGGAGTCTGGGGCGCGCGGGGTCATCTCTCGACCGCAATCGACGCGAGCCGCAGGACCTTCTCCTCCGTGGCGTCCGCGCCGGAAATCTCCCCCGAAATGCAACCTTCGCGCAGGACGAGGATGCGATCGGCGACGGCGAGCGCTTCGGGGAGGTCCGAGGAGATGACGACGACCGCCGTCCCCCGGGCCGCTAGCTCGTAAAGGAGCGCGTGGACCTCGGCCTTCGAGCCGACATCCACGCCGCGAGTGGGCTCATCGACAATCAAGACTCTCGGGCCGACGAGGAGCCAGCGGGCCAGCATCACCTTCTGCTGGTTCCCGCCGCTCAAACTGCGCACAGCCTGGCGCACATCGCGGCAGGCGATGCGCATCTTCCGTCGGAAGTCCTCGGCGACCGATCGGCTCTCTGCGTCATCGAGCCAGAAGCCGCCCCGGCGCGCGAGGCGTGCCGCGGTGATGTTGCGCTCGACGCTCATCTCGAGGAAGAGGCCGGCGTCCTTACGGTCCTCGGGCAAGTAGCCGATCCCCGCCGCGATCGCGGAGGCCGGCGAGGGCGGATCGATGCGCCTTCCATCGACGAGGATCTCGCCTCCGCCGCGCGGACGGGCTCCAAAAATCGCAAGCGCCGCCTCCGTGCGGCCGGAGCCGTTCAGACCCGCGAGCGCCACGACCTCGCCCGCGCGGACGGAGAAGTCGATCCCGCGAAGCCGGACACGAGAGAAGCCGGCTCCGGCGGCCTCCGGCGGGTCGCAGAGCCCCCTCACTTCGAGCCGCGGTGTTCCCGTTGCGCGGTCCGGGGCCATCCTGCGGGTGAAGACCGAGAGGTCGCGGCCGACCATGCGGGCCACGAGGTCGCCGGGCGTGGTTCCGGCGACGGGCAACGTCGCTTGCCACTCTCCGTCCTTGAGGACGCTGACCCGGTCGGCGATCTCGAAGACCTCTTCGAGGCGGTGCGAGATGTAGATGATCCCGACCCCGCTCTTCTTCAGGAGGCCGATCACGCCGAAGAGCGTGCTCGTTTCCGCGTCGGTCAGGGCCGCGGTGGGCTCGTCGAAGATGATGAGACGGGCGTCGAGGGAGAGCGCCTTGGCGATCTCCACCATCTGCCGCTCGGCGGGCGAAAGCGCCGACAGGGGAACATCGGGCTCGACCGCGAGGCCGACCATCTCGAGGAGGCCCCGCGTCCGCTCCCGGAGCCGGCGGCGGTCGATGAACCCGCAGGCTCCGGCGGGTTGGCGGCCGGCGAAGACGTTCTCGGCGATGCTGAGGGGATCGAAGAGGCTCCGCTCTTGATAGACGATGGCGATCCCGAGCCGCTGCGCCTCGCGTTCGCTGGCGATGGCGACGTCCGTTCGGCCCCGAAAGTCGATCGAGCCCTCATCGGGCCGATGGACCCCGGCGAGGATGTGCATGAGCGTGCTCTTGCCGGCTCCGTTTTCACCCACGAGGGCGTGGACTTCCCCCGCGCGGACGTCGAGATTCACTCCTTTGAGCGCGTGGACGCCGGGGAACCGCTTGTGGATCCCCCGGACCGACAGGATCGGTCCCGAATCGCCCGAAGGGCCGACGGCCGGGATGATGGCCGGAATATCGGGTCGTGCCGCGGCCGCGGTCACGTCTCCCCCTGCCAGTCGATGCGCACCACTCCGTACGGCGGGAGCTGGATCTCCAGCTCTCCGCCGGGCGCCTCGCAGCGCAGCCCCGGCTCTCGGCGGTACTCTTCGGGCTCGCGCATGGCCCGCTCGGCGCTTCGCTCGTCGAGGACGCGGACCGTCACGCGCTCGCCGATTCCGGCCATGCGGACCCTTTGCGGATCGATCGAGAAGCCGGCGACGAGGAGCCTGCGCCTCGGGCCGCGGCGGAGAGCGAGCGCCTCGACGCGGAGCGGGTTCGCCGACCGCGCGGCCAGGACCGCGCCGCTGGCGAAGTCGCCGACGTCCGCCAGAACGTGGTAGAGGGGAAAGACGCCTCCCGCAATCGAGGCGAACTTCTCCGGCAAGGGCGAGCCGGCCTCGGTCTCGAGGACGCCGCGCCATCCGCTCGGCTCGAAATAGGTCGCGCTCGCGGCGCCCGCCTCGGCCACGTACTTGATGCTCCCGAGCGTCCATCCGGCGCCGAAGAGGGACATCTGGCGCGGATCGACCTCGCTCGGAAGCCGTCCGGCAGACGTGCTGCCGGGCACGCCGGCGTGCAGGCTGGCGGGTGGGTGCGCCACAGGGTCCGTCGCGACCGCGTTGAAGCGCGGCCGGAGCGTGATCGGCGAGACGACGACCGGCATGCCGCGAAAATACCGCCGGGCGCTTTCGATGGGCGCCTTTTGGGCTTCGAGCGTTTCGACGACCGAGGCATCGTCGAACGCGTGGACCTGCGGGTTCATCGAGAAGCTCACGAAGTCGAAGGGTTCCGCCGGCGGGCGGCCCTGGTTCAATTCGTAGAAATCGGCGTCGCTCCCGCCGCCGATCGGCGCGCCGAATCGGAGGAGCGCCCGCCGCGCCGCCTCGACGAGCGGCCCCGCCGTTACGTTTCCCACCGCCGGGAAGATGAGCCAGCGCAGGACGCGCACGGGGAGCTTCTCGACCTCTCGGGCGAGGGCGGAAACTTCATCGAGAGGCTCCTCGGAGAGATGGAGGGCCACCTCGAGGAGCCCTCCGACCGCCGAGGCCTCCTCCGCGGCCTGATGCAAGACTCCGTGCGACCCCCGGTCGCCCGGATGCAAGTCCACGCGGAGGTGGGAGAGGTTCAGAGCGCGCAGCCGCTCTCGCTCCCTCGGAGAGAGCGGCCTTCCGTGGCTCGAGGCGCCGAGGCCGAGGTGCGGGAGCGGTTTTCCGCGCTCCGGGGCCACTTGAACGCTCACGGGGGCAAGCGGGAGCGCCTGTACGGCCACGAGGGGAACCCGCGAGCCGCTCGACGGCCTCTCATCGCGCAGAGCGAGCGTCACGCACTGCTCGATGCGCGTCCCGGCCGGGACCTCGACGGGGAACGGGAGCCTCAAGGGCGTGCAGAAGGTCTTGAAGCTCGCATCGGTCCAGTTTCGCTGGTCTTCGAGCTCGAAGAGGTCGCCGCGGAAGCGCACTTCGGCCCAGACGCCGGGCTCGACCTCGTGGGTAATGGCCGCGAGGTCGAAGAAGGCTCCGACGGGCTGATCGGCGGCGACGTCGACCGGGAATCGATCGTCGGTTGACGACCCATCGGCTTTCTCGATCCGGCAAGGGGCCCCCGCGCACTCGCGGATCGGATGGAGGACGCAAATGCCGATGCGGTTCCGCAGGAACGACGTTCGAGCGGTTCCGTCGAAGCGAAAGTCCACTTTCCCGGCCGCGTCGCCTGCGATCTCGCCCCTCCAGAGAAAGTCGATCTCGTTCTCGAGGTGATGCGAGACGAACCGGATGCGAAAGGAGTCGCGGCCGGCGTCGATCTCGAGGCCCGAAAGCTCCCCCGGCACCGTCCCCCAGTTGCGGTCGCGGACCGCGGCATAGATCCGCCGGAGGATCTCGCGCCCGCCAAGGCGGATCGTCCGCAGGTCGCCGCTTGCGAAGTCCATCGAGAGCGGCCCCGCGCGCAGCGCCACCCGTTGCGGCGGCGACTCGTTCCGCCCGAGGTAGAGGAGATTCCCGGATGGAAAGGCCATGCGGACTTCGGACTCGCTTTCGGTCCCTCAGAACCAGAACGCCGCCTTGACCGGGCTGCCCGGGTTCCCGTCGAGGAACGGATCGAGCAGGATGTGCCGGCCGTCGCTCGCGACGATTACGTAGGCGGCGATGCCGGCGAAGCAGATCCTGGTCATGCAGTCTTTCCGATCGATCAAACGAACTCGTTGATGAGGTTCTCGAGGTACTCCTGCCGACCGCTCGTGTTGGTCGTCACCTCGCCGATCTTGAGCGCGTGGGCTTCCAGCTCCTTGAAGCCGACCTTGCCGTTCTCGATCTGCGCGCCGATGCCGGAGTCCCAGGAGCTGTAGCGCTGGCGGACGAACTCGTCGAGCCGGCCGTCCTTGCGGATCGCTGCGGCCATCTTGAGGCCGCGCGCGAAGGCGTCCATGCCGGCTATGTGGGCGTAGAAGAGGTCGACGGGCTCGAAGCTCTCGCGGCGGACCTTGGCATCGAAGTTCGTGCCGCCAGTCGTGAAGCCGCCCATCCGCAGGATGACCAGCATCACCTGAGTGGTCAGGTAGACGTCGGTGGGGAACTGGTCCGTGTCCCAGCCTAGCATGAGGTCCCCGTAGTTGGCGTCGATCGATCCGAGGGCGCCGGCGGCGGCGGCGACCTCCAGCTCATGCTGCATCGTGTGGCCCGCCAGGGTGGCGTGGTTGGTCTCGATGTTGAGCTTGAAGTCGTCGAGGAGGTCGTACTGCCTGAGGAAGTTGAGGCACGCGGCGGCGTCGGAGTCGTACTGGTGCTTCGTCGGCTCCTTCGGCTTCGGCTCGATGTAGAACGGCCCCTTGAAGCCGATCTCCTTCTTGTAGTCGACCGCCATGTGGAGGAACGCGCCGAGGTGGTCCACTTCTCGCTTCATGTCGGTGTTGAGGAGCGTCGTGTAGCCTTCGCGGCCGCCCCAGAAGACGTAGCCCTCGCCGTCGAGCTCGTGGGTCGCTTCCAGCGCCCTCTTCACCTGCGCGGCGGCGTAGGCGAATACATCGGCGTTGCAGCTCGTGGAGGCGCCGTGGACGAAGCGCGGATGGACGAAGAGACAGGCCGTGCCCCAGAGGAGCCCGACGCCTGTGTCCTTCTGGCGCTTCTTCATCTCCTTGACGACGATGTCGAGGTTCTTGTTCGTCTCGCGGAGGTCCTTGCCCTCCGGCGCCACGTCGCGGTCATGGAAAGCGTAGAACGGCGCGCCGAGCTTCTCGCAGAACTCGAAGAGGACCGAGACGCGCCTCAATGCCATCTCGAGCGAGTTGGAGCCATCCTCCCAGGGGCGGACGGCCGTCCCGACGCCGAACATGTCGGCGAGCTGACCGCGCATCGTGTGCCAGTAGGTGACGGAGAACCGCAGGTGGTCCTTCATCTTCTTCCCCTCGACGACCTCGTCGGGGTCGTAGTGTCTGAAGGCGAGCGGGTTCTTCGAGTCGGGACCTTCGTACTGGATCCGTTTGATCTTCGGGAACGCTTCCGGCATGACTCACTCCGTGAGTTGGGTTGTGTGAACCGAGGAAGAAAGGCGAAATGATGCCCGCGGTGCCGCCCGGGATTCAATGGGAATTCTCCTGCGTGTCGTTCGCGACCGAAGAACGGACGAACGGGTAACCACAGAGGACAAAGAGGACACAGAGGTTCACAGAGGAGCGACTCGGCGCGATGCGCGGAGGCACTCAGTGGTTGACGTGTTTCTCAGCCGCGTGCACAACCGACCGCCCGACGTCCCCGTTGCCCCACGCCGCCGGCTCTCGTAAGATCTCCGCGCTTCCGAGGCTTTGGAGAACCCGAGATTCAATGTTCGAGTCCATCACGCGGCGGTTCAGCGACATCTGGAGCCGCATCACCACCCAGAGGATCAGCGAGAAGAACATCGCCGAGACCCTGCGGGAGATCCGCCGGGCGCTCCTCGAAGCCGACGTCGCCTTGCCCGTCATCACCGACTTCCTCGCCAAGGTCGAGGCGAAGGCCCTCGGCGAGGAGGTCTTGAAGGGGGTCAACCCCGGCCAGCAGTTCATCAAGATCGTCTACGACGAGATGGCGAGCCTGATGGGGCCCGTCGACAATCGGCTCAACTTCCAGCCGAAGGCCCCCACCGTCATCCTCATGGCCGGGCTCCAGGGAAGCGGAAAGACGACGACCTGCGGCAAGCTAGCACTGCGCCTCAAGAGCGAGGGCCGAAAACCGCTCCTTTGCGCCGCCGACGTCCAGCGTCCGGCCGCCATCGACCAGCTCGAGGTCCTCGGAGCGCAGATCGGCGTGCCGGTCCACGCCGAGCGGGGCGAGAAGCCGCCCCGGATCTGCGCCAACGCCGTCGAGCGCGCCCGGGAGATGGGCCGCGACGTCGTCATCCTCGACACGGCGGGCCGCCTCCACATCGACCAGGAGATGATGGCCGAGGTGAAAGAGGTCGCCCGCGCGACCTCCCCGCACGAGGTCTTCCTCGTCTGCGACTCCATGGTCGGCCAGGACGCGGTCAAGAGCGCCCGCGAGTTCAACGAGCAGCTTGAGCTGACCGGCGTGATCCTCACGAAGCTCGACGGCGACACGCGCGGCGGCGCGGCGCTCTCGGTCAAGGCGGTCACGGGCAAGCCGATCAAGTTCGTCGGCGTGGGCGAGAAGCTGGAAGGGACGCTGGAGGACTTCCGCCCGAGCGGCATGGCCCAGCGCATCCTCGGCTTCGGCGACGTCGTCTCGCTCGTCGAGAAGGTCCAGACCGCCGTCAAGCAGGAGGAAGCGCTCGCGCTGCAGGACAAGCTCCTCGCGGGCAGCTTCACCCTCAACGACTTCCTCGAGCAGCTCCGCAAGCTCAAGAAGCTCGGGAGCATGAAGGACCTCATGAAGTTGATCCCCGGCTTCGGGGCGCATGTCGATGCGATGGGCATGGACGACGGGGAGCTGGTGAAGATCGAGGCGATCATCCAGTCGATGACGCCCAAGGAGCGCGCCCGGCCCGAGATCCTCAACACGAGCCGCCGCGACCGCATCGCGCGCGGGAGCGGCAATTCGCGCATCGACGTCGACGACCTCATCAAGCAGTTCACCGGCATGAAGAAGATGATGGACCAGCTCACCCGGGGCGGCGGGAAAGGCCCCCTCGGGGGCATCAAGGCCCTTTCTCAGGCGAGGAAGCAGTTCGCGGACCTCCCGGGCATGATGCAGAAGTTCGCCTCGGCCGACCCCGCTTACAAGGCCGCCCAGGCCAAGGCCGCCCAGCAAACGAGCGGTCCGTCGAAGGCGGACAAGGAAGAAGCGCGGCGGCGGAAGAAGATGGAACGACAGAGGCGAAGGAGGTCGAGGCGGTGAGGGGCGGATTTTCCCGTTGAAGAACCCCTTCGGAAATGCATAATTGCCGAACTTTCTCGACTCCTCGGCGATCCCGACGGCGCTGAGGGCCCGACGGCCGTGAGGGGGAGAGAGGCGGCTTCACCGCAAGTCCGTTCTCGGTGGACCCGTTCCCAGTGCCCATTTGAAGGGGGCTTCTTTTATGGTCAAGTTGCGCTTCAAGCGCATCGGCAAGAAGAACAGGCCGTACTACCGGCTCTGCGCGATCGAGTCGCGCAACGCCCGCGGCGGCGAGTACCTCGAATTCCTCGGCTTTTACGACCCGCTGATCCGGGACGACGCCAAGAAGTTCCTCCTCAACAAGGAGCGGGCCGAGTACTGGCTGAGCGTTGGGGCTCAACCGTCGGACATCGTGCGCAGCTTTCTTCGCAAGCTCGACGTCCGGGGGCTTGTGCGGACTCACAAGCCGTCCCACAAGCGGCCGAAGCGCGCCAATGCGGCTGCGCCGGTCGCGGCGGCGGCACTGGGGGCGGCATCGGGGGCGGCTCCGGTTTCGACGAGGAAGCCCAAGCCTCCAAAGAAGCTCAAGCCTCCCAAGCAGAGCAAGGCGGAAGCGGGGGGTGCGGTGCCTCCTGCGGCGCTGGTTCCTGAGCCCCGCCCTGCGGACAAGTAAGGTGCGACGTTCAAAGGCTCACGTGCGGATGACCGGCCATGGCTCTGCGATGCGACATCATCACGATCTTTCCGCGGATGTTCGACGGCATCCTGCGGGAGAGCATCGTTGCGCGCGCCTGCGAGGCCGGGCTCGTTGACGTCCACCTCGTCGACCTCAGAGAATTCACCACCGACCGCCACCGGACGGTCGATGACCGGCCCTACGGCGGCGGACCCGGCATGGTTTTCAAGCCGGAGCCCGTTTTCCGGGCCGTAGAGGCCACGCTCGCCGACTCCCCGACAGAACAAACACGCAAGATCCTCCTCTGCCCCCAGGGGAAGCGCCTCGAGCAGTCCGATCTCCGGTCTCTGTCGAAGGCGCGGCGGTTCGTCCTCCTCTGCGGCCGGTACGAGGGATTCGACGAGCGCATCCGGACAGGCCTCGGCTTCGAGGAGGTTTCCATCGGCGATTACATCCTCTCCGGGGGCGAGATCCCGGCGATGACGATTCTCGAAGGCGTGGTCCGGCTCCTGCCGGGAGCCCTTGGAGACCCGGAGTCGCCCAAGGTGGAGTCCTTCGAGGGAGAGCGGTTGGAGTTTCCCCAGTACACACGTCCTCCGGACTTCCGCGGCATGAAGGTGCCGGAGGTCCTCGTTTCAGGAGATCATCAAAAGATCGCCCGCTGGCGCGAGGAGCAGTCCTTGCAGCGGACCCGCCAGCGGCGCGAAGACCTGCTGCACGATAGCGAATAGGAGACAGTCATGGATCGGATCCGCGAGATCGAGAAGAACTATCTTCGCAAGCAGGTGCCGGAATTCCGGATCGGCGACGTGGTCGATGTGCAGCTCCGAATCAAGGATGGCGAGAAGGAGCGCATCCAGACGTTCAGCGGGACGGTGATCGCGCGCAAGGGCGGCGGGCTGCGCGAGACGTTCACCGTCCGGCGCATCGTCGCCGGCGAGGGGGTCGAGCGCGTATTCCCGGTCCACACGCCCACGATCGCGAACGTGATCGTCCGGCGGCCCGGTCAGGCCCGCCGCGCCAAGCTCTACTACCTGCGCGACAGGGTCGGCAAGGCCACGAAGACCCGCGAGCGCCGCGAGGAAGACACCTCGATCACGAGCGCGGACCTCCTCGCGCCGGTGGAGCGCAAGCCCGCCGCGGCCGCAGCGCCGGCATCTCCCGCTCCGGAGAAGAAGCCGGAGAAGAAGCACGCGCCGCAGGAAGCCAAGGCCGGCAAGGAAGCGAAGGCTGCGAAGGGCGCGAAAGGCGCTCCGGCCAAGGCCTGATCCGCGAGTGGGCGGACCATGGGGAAGGCGTGGAGCCCTTCGGGTGTGGCGGCGGCCGTGCGGGCCGGGCTGGATTGCTTTCTCTCGATCCTCGGGCGATTCCTGCCGCCGGCCGATATCGGCCGGCGGGGTGAGCGCGTCGCCGCGCGCTACTTGAGGCGCCGGGGGCTGCGCATCCTCGCCCGAAACTGGCGGACAAAGACCGGCGAGATCGATCTCATCGCCCTCGAAACGGACACGATCGTCTTCGTCGAGGTGAAGTCGCGCAAGCGGGGATCCTCCGGCGGCCCCGACGAGCGAGGGGACCCGCTCGATCGCATCGACGGCCGCAAGCTGCGCCGGATCCGCAACGCCGCCGGGGCATTCCTCGCCCGCGCGCGTGGACTCTACGAGCGCACCCGCCTCGATGCCATCGTCGTCGAGTTCGGCAGCGCCGGCGCGTCGAAGCCGGCGAGAACCGCCGAGGGGGTGAACGTGCGATGGTATCCGGCGATTGATTCGATCGAGTGGGAGGAGAGATAGAGACGGGCGCTGGAGCCTGGGCCGCTACCGGAACCGCAGCCGCTGCCGGAACCGGAGCCGGTGCCGCTGCCGCGACCGGAGACCGCAGCCGGAACCGCAACCGCAACGGCAGCCGCTGCAGTTGCTGGAGGGTGGTGCTTGTGAGGTAAGCGGATGCCGACTTCGGATACCGTTGCCGTTGCGGATTTGGATGCGGATGCGGTCGCCGAAGCGGATGCGGCGCTCCTTCCGTCTGCCCACCCCGCCCCAGGCAAGCTATACTCTCCGTCGAGAGCCGATGACTCCTTTCGACGAATCCACCGCCGGGCGGTCGGGACGTACCGCGGGAACGAACGGCGATGCCCCCCCGCCCGAGACGATGCACTCTCCAGGGCCCGTCTCGGAGGCCGATCTCGGGAGGATCCGAAGCTGCGAGGCGGACATCGGCTACAGATTTCGGGATCCATCGCTGCTCCTCCAGGCCCTCACGCATTCCTCGATCAAGACAGCCGACAACCCCTCGAACGAGCGGCTCGAGTTCCTCGGCGACTCGGTGCTGGGCCTCGTCATGACCGAGTTCCTCTACAACTTCTTCCAGAGTCACGATGAAGGCGACCTGACGCAGATCAAATCGGTCGTCGTAAGCACCACGGTCCTCGCCAAGGAGAGCGAACGGCTCCGCCTCGACCAGTACTACAGCGTCGGAAAGGGTGTCCCGAGAAAGCGCAAGCTGCCGATCTCGCTCCTGGCGAACGTCTTCGAGGCCGTCGTGGCCGCGATCTACAAGGACGCGGGCCTCGAGGGGGCGCGCCGCTTTGTCCTGCGGAATCTCTACCATCAAGTTCTTGCGGTCGCGGAGAACCGCCATCGGCGCAACTACAAATCGATTCTCCAGCAGTGGGCGCAGAAGGAGATGAACGCCACTCCGACCTACAAGGTCGCGGCCGAGAAAGGTCCCGACCACTCGAAGTTCTTCGAGGTCGTGGCCATGATCGGCAAGCAGAAGTACCGCTCGGGGACGGGCCGCTCGAAGAAGGAGGCGGAGCAAGTCGCCGCGAAGGAGACGCTGAAGGTGCTCCTCCAGGGACGGGAGGCGCCGGACGACGAAGCACCACCCGCCGAGTCCCATGCGGGGCCTTCGAAGGTCGACTCCGAATCGTGAGCGCCATTCGGGACGAGGCCGCCTCGCTTCCGGAGACTTCGAGGGCCGAAGCCGCCCGGACCCCGGCGGCCGCCGCGGCGCTCCTCGACGCTTACCGGGAGACCCCCGAGCACGCGGCGGCTCGCGCTCTCCTCGCCAGGGAGCGGGAGGTCTCCCTCGGCGGATTCTCCGGCGCGGCGCTCCCTTTTTTCTTGGCGGCCCATCGCGAACCCGGCGAGGCGACGCCGACATTGATCCTGACGGCCTCCGATGAAGAGGCGGAGGAGCTGCGAGAGGAACTGGCGACCTTCGCCGGAGCGGCCCTCCTCTTCCCCGCCTGGGAATCGCTCTTCGCCGGCGACTCCCTTCCCGATGGGGAGACCTACCGTGAGCGACTCGAGACGCTTCTCGATCTTGCGGGAGACCCTCTCGCCGGCGGCGCTCCGCCGTTCATCGTCGCTCCCGTCCACGCTGCCATCCAGCCGACCCCCTGGCCGCGCGAGCTTGACGGCGCCGAGCGCAGAATCTCCGCCGGCGACCGGATCGAGCCCGCCGCCCTGGGTCGGAAGCTGGATGCAGGCGGCTTCCGGCGCGTCCCCCTCGTGGAGAAGCGCGGAGAGTTCTCGATCCGCGGGGACATCTTCGACTTCTTCCCGTACGACGGCCCGCACGCGGTGCGCGTGGAGTTCTTCGGCGACTCCGTAGAGGCCATCCGCGCCTTTCACGCCGACACACAAAAGTCCATCCCGGGGACGGAATGCCGGGAGCGGGAGTTCCTGCTCCTTGGGCGCTCCCGCATATTCCGCGAGTGCTTTCGCGGCGGCGAGGACGAAGCTCTCCTCTTCGATCACCTGCCCGCGGGAGCCCGGGTCTTCGTCTGGGAGCCGAACGGTGTCGAGGAGCGAGCCCGGAAGATCTTCCACAACCTCCTCGGCGACGAGGCGGGGGCCGAACCGCTCCGGCGGTTCGCCCTGCGTTTGAAGTCGCGTCCCACAGCGGGCGTCCACGGAGGGCCCGTGCCCTCCGGCGCGATAGGAATGGCCCTCGACTTCGGGACCGTCGAGCGGCTGCGCGGCGCCGAGGTCAATGAAGCCCTCTCCCGCATGGCGGCGCGGCGCCGGGACGGATGGCGCATCGAAATCTGGTGCGAGAGCGCCGCCGAGGCCGAGCGGTTCCGAGAGATCCTGCGAGACCAGTCCCTGGAGCCCGATGCGGCGCTCGATGTGAAAGTCGGGCCGATCCGCCGCGGCTTCTCGATCGGCTCCCTGCGCGCCCTGCTCTTGACGGCCCGCGAGATCTTCAACCGCCAGGTCTTGCGGCGCGCGCGCCGCCGCGAAGCGGCAGCTCGGCCGATCCAGAGCTTCCTCGAGCTGTCCCCGGGCGACTTCGTCGTGCACCTGGCGCACGGAGTCGCCCGCTTCCGCGGCACGGAGACCCTCGTCAAGGAAGGGGTCCTCCAGGAGTTCCTTGCGGTCGAGTTCCGCGACTCCGTCACCGTCTACGTGCCCGTTTCGAAGATCGACCTCGTGCAGAAGTACATCGGGAGCGGCGGACGGGTACCGATCCTCGACCGCGTCGGCGGCGCCGGATGGGGCCGCAAGAAGGAGGCGGTCGAGCGCGCGCTGACCGACCTCGCCTCGGAGCTTCTCGACATCCAGGCGCTCCGCCGCGAGCGGCCCGGCATCGCCTACCCCCCGGACACGGAATGGCAGCGCCAGTTCGAGGCGGCGTTCCCGTTTGATGACACTCCCGACCAGGTCGAGGCCACGATCGCGATCAAGAGCGACATGGAGACGCCGCGGCCCATGGACCGCCTCCTCTGCGGAGACGTCGGCTACGGCAAGACCGAGCTGGCCATGCGGGCCGCCTTCAAGGTCGCGACGGCGGGGCGGCAGGTGGCGGTCCTGGTGCCGACAACGGTCCTCTGCGAGCAGCACCTCCGCACGTTCCGCGAGCGGATGGCGGAGTTTCCGGTGCGCATCGAGAGCCTCAGCCGCTTCCGCAGCCCGCGGGAGCAGCGGCGGATCCTCGAAGCGGCCGCTCAGGGCGACCTCGAAATCGTCATCGGCACGCATCGGATCCTCTCGGGCGACGTCGTCTTCAAGAACCTCGGGCTGATCATCATTGATGAAGAGCAGCGCTTCGGCGTCGCGGACAAGGAAAAGCTGAAGCGCGTCCGGACCCTCGTGGACGTCCTGACGCTGACGGCGACGCCGATCCCGCGCACGCTCCACATGTCGCTCCTGGGAATCCGCGACATCTCGAACCTCACCACGCCGCCCGAGGGGCGCAGCCCGATCGTCACCGAGGTCGTCGAATTCGACCGGAGGCTCGTGCGAGACGTCATCCTGCGCGAGCTGAACCGCGACGGGCAGGTCTACTTCGTCCACAACCGCATCCAGGACATCCAGATCGTTCAGGACGAGCTGGCAATGCTGGTCCCGGAGGCGCGCATCGAGCACGCGCACGGCCGGATGTCCGAGGAGGAGCTGGAGGACATCATGGTCCGCTTCCTCGGCCGCGGGATCGACGTGCTCCTGTCGACGACGATCATCGAGAGCGGGATCGACATCCCTAACGTCAACACGATCTTCATCAACGAAGCCGACCGCTACGGACTCGCGGATCTGCATCAGCTCCGCGGCCGCGTTGGGCGGGGAAAGCACCAGGCGTATTGTTACCTGATCCTGCCCGAGCACCGCTCGGTCAACCCCGACGCGAAGAAGCGCGTCCAGGCCCTCAAGGAATTCGCCGAGCTGGGGGCGGGGTTCCAGATCGCGATGCGCGACCTGGAGATTCGCGGCGCGGGCAACATCCTCGGCCCCGAGCAGAGCGGCCACATCGCGACGGTCGGTTACGAGATGTACTGCCGCCTTCTCGAGAAATCCGTGAAGCGGCTCAAGAACGAAGAGTACCGCGAGCCGGCCGCCGTGGAGATCGACCTGAATCTCGAGGCGTTCATTCCGGAGGAGTATCTCGCCGGCTCTGCGGCTCGCCTCGAGATGTACCGGCGCATCTCGCAGGCCCGTGATCCTGAGACCGTGGATGAGCTGGCGCGCGAGCTGGAGGACCGCTTCGGCGAGCCCCCCGCGCCGGCGAGGCGCCTCCTCGAAGTCCAGGAGCTGCGGACGCGAGCAAGCCTGCACGGCATCGATACGATCGGACGCGAGCGCGAGCGGATTCTCCTCAAAGGCGACGAGCGTATGCGGCCGCTCATCGAGGCGGCCGGAAAGCGAGCGCAGATCCTCGATCCTCGCACGGTCGTCGTCGCCGTCGAGAAACCCCGCCCGACGGCCCTGCGGCGAAGTCCGCCGGGGGATTGCGACCTGCTGAGGTTCGCGCTCGAGTGGCTGCGGACAGGGAGGATTCCGGAGGCGGAGCCGGCGTTCGGGGCACGAGTGGGGCGGCGGGGGGAGTAGCGAGCGGCTGCGGCTGCGGCTACCGATGCGGTTGCGGATCGCGGCTGCCCCCGCGGATGCGGTCGCTCCGAAAGGGCAGTCCCCGCTTGACTCTCCCCTAACTGGAGGGCGTAGGATCGGATTCGTCTTACGAAGGAGGAACGCCATGAGTTCGCAGTGGTTCACGATCGGCGAGTTCTCGAAGGCGTCAGGCCTGTCGGTCAAAACGCTCCGCTTCTATCACGAGAAGGGCATCCTGGCGCCGGCGAGCATCGACGACGCGTCCGGATACCGCTACTACGATGAAGCCTCGCTCGATCGGGCGCGGATCATCCGCCGATTGCGCGAAGTCGGATTCTCGATCGAGGAGATCGCCGAAATCCTCGGCCAGTGCGGGGACGATGCCGACATCATCGGGCATCTCGACCGGCAGAAAAAAGCCGTGGCGGAGCGCATCCGCTCCGAGAAGGACGTCATCCGCAAGCTCGATGAGATCATCCGCCAGGAGATCGAGGCGAAGAAACTCCTCGAAGCGGGGAGCTTCGCCGTCGAGGAGAAGACGCTCGATCCCATCCTCATCGCCGGTTTCCGCCTGCGCGGGAAGTACAGCGACTGCGGCAAAGGCTTCTCGCGGATCGGCCGCGCTCTCGGCCGCCACATCTGCGGGAAGCCGTTCTGCCTCTACTACGACTGCGAGTACCGCGAGGATGATGCGGACCTCGAGTCCTGCTTCCCGGTGCGCAAGCAGGTCGCGGCCGAAGGGATCTCCGTCCGCACTCTGGCGGGCTGCCGGAGCCTCTCCCTCGTTCACAAGGGGCCTTACGAACAGCTCGGGCTCTCCTATGAGAAGGTCCTCCGCGAAGCCAAGGGCCGGAAGGCGGCCATCTCGCTCCCGACTCGCGAGGTCTACCTCAAGGGGCCGGGGATGATCTTCAAGGGCAACCCGAAGAACTACCTGACGGAGATCCAGTTGCCGCTCGGGACTGCGTGAGCGGTCAGAAGGAAAAGAGCCGCGCTCCGGGAGCGATCGTCCAGCCTCGCGGACTGCGGCGGCGGCGCATTCCCAGGAGGACGAACTCGGCTGGCCGGTGCAGGCGAAGTCGCGCCCCGCCGGCGGCGAGAGGGTCGCCGCCGCAGGTGGGAGTCTCCTTCCGAGGAAGAACCGTATCGATCCAGGAGCCAAAGGCAGCGTCGTGCGCGTCGCGGCGCAGATGGAAGTGGTCGAAGCCGTACCACTCGCTCCGCGTCGGGAGGATGGGGATGCCGCGGCGCCATCCCAGCTCCTCGAGCCGCTCCTGGACCTCGCGCATCTGCCGGAGAACCTCATCGCGCTCCATCGGGCGGAAGGGATAGAACAACGGCCGCAGGAGGCGGAACTTCCACGCCGGAATCGCTTCGAGGTTCTCTCGCGGGAGGGACGTGATGGCCACATTCGCACCGATGACCCGGAGGCGTGCGACGACCTCCTCGATCCACTCGAGGATTCGATCCACGCCGCTCCGGTAGAGGATATCGTTGCCGATGTCGGTGACGAGAGCGGTCACCGGCGCCGCGCCGTGCTCTTCGTGCTCCCGCTCGATCGCTTCGAGGAGCCCGCTGCGCGCGATGCCGGGGAACTTCAGGCCCGGGACGCCCGCCTCGACGCCGTACGAGCGCCCAGGACCGTGCGCGGCGTAGACGGAAACCTCCGAACCCGCCAGCAGGCCGAGAGCGTGCCGCAGCGCGGAAGGAAATGCGAGGAAGAGGTTACTGGCGCCGAGGAGGACGAGGCGAGATCGCAGCGGGTCGTTGGCGGGCTGCTCCATATCCTTGAGAAATACGTTCTACCGCGAGACCCAGCCGACCTACAATCTCTGTCGTTGGAGGCCCTATGAAGGAGCGCGGGCGAGATCTTCGAGCCGGCTCGATGGTTACCGGCAGTGTTCTTTCTCTGCCGCTCCTCCTTGGCGCCGCTGAGCCTTACCTCCTGAAGGACATCAACGCGGCGGCGATCAGCTCCCAACCGGAGCAGCTCACCAGGGTCGGGGATCGGCTCTTCTTCTCAGCGAATCACCACGAATATGGGCAAGAGCTCTGGGTCTGGCCCCTCGGCCCTCTCCCCTCCCCCCCCCTTCCGCCGCGGCGATGCCACCGGCGATGATGGGTTCGATCTCTCAGATCCGGTTTCGATTCCGGGGCACTTCTTCCTGGGCGGGGAGCCGCCTCGATGCCTCGATGCCGCCGACGTCGGCGACAGCGGGGCCATGGAAATCGGCGATCCGCTCCACCTGCTTGCGTTTCTCTTTCTCGGCGGACCGGCGCCAGCGCTGCCGTTCGCCTCGTGCGGCTTCGATGCCTCGGAGGACGGCCTCGACTGCGCCAATCCTCCGGAATGCCGGTAGGCTGTATAATCCCGCGTTCGAAACCGTCACCCGACCCCTAGAGAGGAAGGTTACCGAAATGCAAACTCCTAAGACCCTGTCCGTCGCCTCCGCGCTCGCCCTCGCGCTTCTCTTTGGCCCACTCGCTCCCGCCGCGACCGAGTCGTACACCGTCGACACGGTCCACTCGAGCGTGATGTTCAAGGTGAAGCACCTCGGCACGAGCAACTTCTACGGCCGCTTCAACGAGATTTCGGGCAAGTTGGCCTTTGATGGCGGGGATCCGGCGAAAAGCTCGGTATCCCTCGAAGTGAAGGTCGAAAGCGTGAACACGGGCAACGAGGCGAGGGAAAAGCACCTGAAGAGCCCCGATTTCTTCAGCGCCAAGGAGTTCCCGACGATCTCGTTCAAGAGCAAGTCGGTCAAGAAGGGCGGCGAAGGGATCTACGAGGTCGAGGGCGACTTCACGCTCCACGGCACGACGAAGCCGATCAAGGTGAAGGCCGAGCGGACCGGCTCGGGCAAGAATCCTCGCAGCGGAAAGGATCTCGCCGGGTTCGAGACGACCTTCACGATCAAGCGGAGCGACTACGGGATGAAGAACATGATCCCGATGCTCGGCGACGAGGTGCAGATCACCGTCAGCCTGGAGGCGGAGAAGGCCTGATCGGCCGAACCGGATGCCGGACCCGGTCCCGCTGCTGATCGCTCTCCTGATTCCCGCGCTCGCGGCGGCCGCCGTCATCTGCGCGTTCCTCTGGACCCGAAAGGGCGGCTGGGAATCGACCCCTGCGGCCGGCGCCGCCGCAGCCGGCTTTGGCTATCTCGCGGGCCACATCGCGGTCCGAGGGGTGCCTTCTCTTCCTCCCGGGGAGTCGACCGACTGGATCTTCTATCTGGCCATGGCGGCCGCCCTCATCGGGCTCGTCGAGTCCCGTCTCGGGCCGCGCGCCAAAGCCATCGGGCGGCTCTTGATCTCCACCGCGGTGCCGGTGTGCCTCCTCTGGCGGCCCATCCGCGGGTCGTTCGAGGTCTGGTGGACCGCGATCCTGCTTCCTGCCCTCGGCGGGGCCGTTTTTCTCCTGTGGACTTCGCTCGAAGCCCTCGGTCGGAGGCGCGCGGGGCTTGCCCGCGAGTTCCTGGTCCTTCTGTCCGTCGCCTCGGCGAGCGCCGGCGTCCTTCTGTCCGGCTCTTTGATCCTCGCGCAGCTCGGCGGCGCTCTGGCGGCATCCCTCGGCGCCGCGGGACTCGCGGCCAGCCTCCCCTCCTTCGCCCGCAAGCCCCGAATGAAGGTCGCGGAGAGCGCCTCGGGCGCCACCGCGGTGGTCCTTTCCACGGTCCTCATCAATGGGCGCTTCTACGCCGAGCTGTCGTGGACCAACGCCCTTCTCTTCTTCCTTTCCCTCTTCGGTCCCTGGATCGCTCAGACGATGGCCACGTCGCGCCTTTCCCCGCGGTGGCGCATCATCGCCGAAGCCCTGTCGGTCCTATTGCCCCTCGCGGCGGCCCTCGGCCTCGCGTTCGCGGCTTCACCGTCATTCGACGAATAGGACCGTTGACCGGATGCAACGGACACAGAGGTTCACGGAATGCGTGCCCCACTCACTCCGGATCCACAAATGGATTCATGGGCAGGGGGCTCACGTCCGCCTTCGGGATCCAGTTCTCATCGCCATCGGAAAAGACGACGCGGCAGCGATCTGCGTCCTCCTCCTCGACCGTCCCGGAGTCCTCCGAGCTGTCCCAGCGGCGGGCGAGGACCCTCTGTCCGACTCTCGGAGCGCCCGTCGTGCCGGCCATGAGGACCATGTTCCGTGCTTCCATCCACATGCTGTCTTGATCGTCCCAGAGGACTCGTCGCATGGGCCCCTCGACTCCGACGATCGTTCCCGGGTACCACCGGGAGTCGACCCAGAGAGCCCAGACCCGAGCGCCCTCCGTGAAAAGAGCCTCCCGCTCCGGCGCATCGGGAAGGATGTCCTCCGCCTCGCACCAGTAAACTCCGCCGGAAGTCCCCACACGGTGGAGCACCCCGAGGTGCCCCTGGACCTCGCCGCGGTCCCAGCATTGCATAGAGGGGCCCCGCCCGGCGCGGGCGAGGACTTTTGCGCCGATCGGGACGAGGGCAGGGAGCAACCTCTTGGCGGCCGCTCCGCAGGGACAGAGCCCGCTCGTCGCGAGCCAGCCACAGATGGGGCATCGCGCAGCCATGGTCACTTGCCCTTCGGCTCCGCGAGACGCGCGTAACCGAGGTTTTCCAGGATCGAGTAGACGCTGTCGGCGATGAGCTTCACTTTGAGGTCGCGGACCTGGTCGAGGACGGGGCCGAAAAAGACGTTCGCGTCCTTCCCGAGACCGTAGCGCGGGCGGTTCTCCGCGTCGAAGTCGAGCGGGTAGCCGCCCTTCGCGTCGTCCTTGAACTTCCGGATCAGCTCCGCCCGCTCGAGGAGCTTCGGGCCGATCGCCTGCGGGATATAGCTCCACGCATTGATTCCGACGACTCCCAGCTCTCCAAGGCGCCGCTGCTCGGCCGGCGGGAGCGTGCGGATCGATGAGAACCCATGGACGACCAGGCGCGCCCCCACGCCGCGCTTCTGGATCTCCTCAAGAACCCGCCACTGGACGCCCACCGCTCGTGCGTTGATCGACTCGGTGCCGACGTTGGGAACGACCAGCTCGAACCCCGTCCGCTCGAGAAACTCCTCGATCTTCGCCGGGCTCGTGAACGCCGACTCCGCGAGGCCCGCGCCGCCGGCTGCGACTTCCTCGAGGCAGCCCTCGAGCATCTTGCGGCGGCCCGAGCGGTCAAGGAGGCGGCGGTATTCGGTCGAGTTCTCGACGTTGCGCTCGAAAGTCGAGTGCGTGTCGTCGAACATGACGCTCGAGAAGAGGTCGATGAACTCCGTCTCGCGGAGCATCTCGTCGCGAGAAACTTGGCCGCCGGACAGAGTGTGATGGCCGTGGTCGTAGTGATGGCTGACGTGGACGCACCCGAAATCGGAGTCGGCGGGGTCCGTGAGGATCTCCATGAAGCTCGCCGCCAGCCGCGCGTTCCTGAGGAGGCGCCTGCGGTACTCGACGGGATCGCCCCCTTTCGACGGCAGAGTGTGGTCCGCGGTGAGGTAGCGCGGGAGTTGCTGAAAGATGTAGTGCCCGACGGTTGAGAAGATGCCGATCGGGAGCTTCGCAATCCGGTGTTCGCCGGCGAAGCGCGCGGCCCCGCGCACGATCCCCTGGATCTGGTCCTGATCGCTGTAGCCGATCCGGGCCAACGTCAGCTTCTTCGAAGCGCAACTCGCGTAGATCTCCCGGGTGGCTTCGTAGTCCTTGATGAGCGGCATGCCGAGGTTCCCTTAACTTCTTGGGGGGCGGCTGGAGAGAACAGAATATACCGTTTCTTCGCACCGGCGAAACGGGGCACATTCTCGGTACCCGTTCTTCGGGCCTGACGGCCCGGGAACGGTTACCATTCTCGGAACTCCACCTACCGCCGGCTCAACCCGTCCCGCGGTGCCGTCGAGATGATGACCTGAAGGATTGCGCGACCCGACCGCGTGGAGCGGCGGGAGGAGGCGGTGGGACCCCTTCGGACACGACCCCTCATGGCCAGCGAGACCCAGACCGCGGCGATTGAAGCGAACAAGAAGCCCTCGAAGGCTCTCAAGCCCATCTTCATGACCGTCGGGGCGCCGGAATGGGTGGTCACCTTCGGGGACATGATGTCCCTCCTCCTGACGTTTTTCATCCTCCTCTTCTCCGTCTCGGAGATGAAAGGGCCCAAGGTTTTCTCCGTGATGATGGGCTTCGAGGACTACTTCGAATCGGAGTCGGACCGGCTCGGTTACTACCCGAACTGGGTCCGCAATGCGGACCCTCCCGGATTCATTGAAAGCGGGACGGCCCCTCCGTTTCAAAAGGGCGACCAGGGGCGGGCGGGCGCGGACTGGAAGGTCTCCGAGGCGATCGACCCCTACGCGTCCGTCGTGGAGCAGAACAACCAGCAGATGCTCGTCATCGAGGCGAGTTTCGCCTTCGAGCGGGGCAAGGCGCGCCTGCGGCAGGAGGCGCTGCCCACTCTGCTGCGCGTCGCCGCGCGACTCGAGCGGACCGCCAACGATCTCAAGGTCACCGGCCACACGTCGAGCCTCCCCATCGAACAGGATTCCGACGCCAAGGACCCCTTCTCTCTCGGATTCCTGCGCGCCCTCGCCGTCGCCCGCTTCCTGAGCGGCGGCGACGGGGACCTTTCCGAGCTGTCCGCGAGACTCCGCGCGACGCAGCCGGACCTCCCGGCCCGCGTCTCTCCGGTGGCGATGAACCGCTTCGTCATCGCCACCCACGGCGCCAACGTCCCGAGCCCGACGCGGAAGAACCTCTGGGAGAACCCGGAGCGGGACGAGAGGGTGGAAGTGATGCCGATGCTTCTGCCCAAGGAGGACTGAGGAGCGACCATGAGACAGGCACCTGGAAAGCGCCCGGTCGTCCTCATCCACGGCGCCCCGGAGTGGGTCGTGACCTTCGGGGACATGATGTCGCTCCTCCTGACGTTCTTCATCCTCCTGTTTTCCGTCTCGGAGATGAAGGAGCCGAACAAGTTCTACGACCTCTCCCAGAATTTCCAGGGGATCGTTCCCACGCAGCGCGTGATCCTCGGGTATCTCCTCCCCCGCCTGGATCCCAACGCCACGGGCCTCCTAGACAAAAAAGAGGAGAAGGGAGGCGAACTGGGTTCCATGGGCAACCGAGCGACCCCCTCCCGGAAGGCATCGGGGAGTGGAGCCCACCGGCTGACCGCCTGGGACAATATTCCGCTCCGGGTCCACGGGTCGATCTTCTTCAACCACGCCCAGGCGCATCTGACTGAGGCCAGCCGGCGCGAGCTGAAGCAGCTCCTCACCCCGGACTGGGCCGATGCCCCCTTCAAGATCATCCTGCAGGGTCACACCGCGCCAGAGGAGGCGACAAGCATCGAAGCGCACCACCTCCTGGCTTACAAGAGGGCTCTCGTTGTGCACATCTTCCTCATTTCTCACGGGGTGAAGGAATCTCGCATCGAGATCCAGTCCACCGCGGACAAGTTCCGCCCGTCTCCGGCACGCTCTCGCGGAGGTCAGGCCGGCGGGGGTCCGGCTCGCGTGGACATCATCATGTCGGTTCAGATGCTGGACTCCCCCTCTTCGGAGTGACGAGACTCTGGAGGATGGTCCCCGCGAGGATGACGGCCCCCCCGGCGAGCGTCCAGGTTCCCGGGCGCTCGCCGTGGACCAGCCAGGCCCAGAGAGGATTGAAGACCGGCTCGACGAGGAGGAGGAGCGACGCCTCGAGCGCGGGGACCTTTCCCAGCCCTTTGGTCAAGCAGACGTAGGCCAGCGCCATCTGGAAGACGCCGAGGAACGCGAGCGACAGCCCGTCGCCGAGCCTCCACTCCTCCACGGGAAGCGCTCCGGGGAGGCAAACGAGGAAAGCCAGCAGGTTCCCCGCCGCGACGCCGGAGATGGATGAGCCGCCGCTAGAGGCCCCGGACTTCGAACGCCATCGGATCCCGACGACCGTGCAGGCGTAAAAAAAACCGCTCAAGATCGCCAGGAGGTTCCCGCGCCGCGGGTCGGGGGCGGTCGCGCCCGCCGGATCTGCCCCCTGCAGCATGAGGACGGCGCCGGCGGCCAGGATGGCAGTCGTGGCCAGGTCGAGACCGCGGAGCCTCTCCTTGAGGAGCCACGGACCGAGGAGAAGGATATAAACCGGAGCGGTGGACTGGAGGAAGATCGCGCTTGCCGACGTCGTGAGCTTGTTGGCGGCGACGAAGAGGATGACCGTCGCCGCGTAGGCCGCGCCGACGGCCCAGGTGGCCCGGCTCCAGCCGCGGCGGGCCTGGGGAACGAGGAGGAGGAGCGTGAGGGCCGCGATGCCCGAGCGGAAGCCCGCCACCTGCCAGCTTCCGAGCTGACAGTACTTGATCGCAGCTCCGCCGGTCGAGAAGAGGAACGCCGCCGCGAAGACCGGAAGCCGCCCGCTGGCCCATGGATTCACGGGCGGGAAGATACTGGACGCCGCTGACCTCCTCAAGGTGGAACGAATCCGTTACCATGCCGTTCGCTGGATCGCCATGCGTCCTACAGCGCTGATTTCTTCGACTCGCCGCCGGACGGTGGCCCGAAAATGAAGCTGTCCATTCCGCCGCAGAAACGGCGGAAGTTCTGGACGCGCGGCGCGCTCGTGCGCCTCGGCATCTTAGCCGCGGCTCTGACCGGGACGGGCTGGTACATGATCGGAATGCCGGGCGAGAGCTTTCGGGGGCCGCTTCCCGCCCTCGACGGGAACGGAACGAAGCTCGCGGGCGACTTGCGCCGCTGGGTGGTGCGTCTCGCGGGAGAGATCGGCGAGCGGAACCTCGACCGCTACCCGAAAATCCAGGAGGCCGCGGATTTCATCGAGGCCGAACTGTCGGCATCGGGGCTCCGCGTCGAGCGCCAGGCGTTCACCGCGCGCAACCGAACTTGCCACAATCTCCAGGCCGAGCTGCGGGGCTCGGCACGGCATGAAGAGATCGTCGTGGTCGGAGCCCACTACGACTCCGTCATCGGCTCGCCCGGGGCCAACGACAACGCCAGCGGCGTCGCGGGCCTCCTTTCCCTTGCACGCATCTTCGCGGGCCGGCGGCCCGAGCGCACTCTGCGCTTCGTCGCCTTCGCCAACGAGGAGCCGCCGTATTTCCAGGGGCCCGACATGGGGAGCCGGGTGTACGCGCACGGCTGCCGCGAGCGGGGCGAGCGCATCACGGCCATGCTGAGCCTCGAGACGATTGGGTACTACTCGCAGGAGAAAGGGAGCCAGCGGTATCCGTTGGTCCTGGGCCTCTTTTATCCTTCGGAGGGGAACTTCATCGGCTTCGTGGGAAACCTCGCCTCCCGCGCCCTCGTGCGGCAGTCGGTCGCCTCCTTCCGCCGGAACGCGCAGTTCCCGAGCGAGGGAGGCGCGCTCCCGGGCTTCATACCGGGCGTCGGCTGGTCCGATCACTGGTCCTTCTGGCAGGAGGACTATCCGGCGATCATGGTGACGGACACGGCGCTGTTTCGATATCCGCACTACCACGAGAGGGGCGACACTCCCGATCGAATCGACTACGAGAGCATGACGCGGGTGGTCCAGGGGCTCGAGCGGGTGATCGGCGAGCTGGTGGTACTTCCGTAGTTCAAAACTGGTCGAGGACGAGTTCGGGCAGGCCCAACCCGATCGCGACGCCGTAGATGTAGTCGAACCAGAAAATCGAGAGGATGTTGGCGATGTAGATGACGACGACCAGGGGGAAACCAAGGATCGCCAGCGGGTTCCCCTCCTTTACCGCCGCAGAGCGTCTGCTTCATGAAAACCCCCTCTGCATGCATTGCCCGAGTTCAGCCAGGCGGGCGCGAAAAAGCCGCGCCTGACGGGTCGGCGTGTTACACCAAGCGGGGGGCCGAGATCATCGGTTTAGGCCGCGTCTCGTCGTTTCGACGGAGGTCCACGCCCAAACTCCTCCTTGTCGCCGGCCGATCATCGGATAGAAACTACCCCTTCCTTTTTCGGATCCGAGGCCAGCAGGGAGATGTTTCAGGAAGTTCAGACCGACCTCGATTTCCCCGCGCAGGAGCGGGCGATCCTCGACTTCTGGCGGAAGGAGCGGATCTTCGAGCGGCTCGTGGCGAAGAACCGCGGCGGCCCGCGCTGGTCCTTCATCGACGGCCCGATCACCGCCAATAACCCCATGGGGGTCCATCACGCCTGGGGGCGGACGTACAAGGACGTCTACCAGCGCTACCGCGCGATGCTCGGCATGCGGCTGCGCTACCAGAACGGCTTCGACTGCCAGGGTCTCTGGGTCGAGGTCGAAGTCGAGAAAGAGCTGCGCGACGACGCGCAGCGCCGGATCGCCGCCGGCGCCGATCCCGCGACGACGATCTCCTTCGAATCGAAGCGCGACATCGAGCGCTTCGGCATCGACCGCTTCGTGGAGATGTGCAAGGAGCGCGTGAGGAAGTACTCCGCGATCCAGACCGAGCAGTCCATCCGGCTCGGCTACTGGATGGACTGGGACCACTCCTACTTCACGATGTCCGACGAGAACAACTACACCATCTGGCACTTCCTCAAGACGTGCCACGAGCGCGGGTGGATCTACAAGGGCGTCGACGTCATGCCGTGGTGCCCGCGCTGCGGCACCGGCCTCTCCGAACACGAAATGACCGAAGGCTACGCCGAGGTCCAGCACACCGCCGTCTTCCTCCGCTTCCCCTTGCGCGGCCGCAGGGGCGAGTCGCTCCTCGTCTGGACGACGACGCCGTGGACCCTAGCCGCCAACGTCGCCGCGGCGGTGCACCCCGAGCTGACCTACGTCAAGGTCCGCGACGGCGAGGAGGTCCTCTACCTCGCCAAGGGGTGCCTCAAAGTCCTCAAGGACAAGAAGGCGGAGGTGCTGGAGGAGTTCCCGGGCGCGAAGCTCGTCGGCTGGGAGTACGACGGCCCGTTCGATGCGCTCCCCGCCGTCCGCGAGAAGCTTCGCCCACATGATCACCGCATCATCCCCTGGACGGATGTGAGCGAGGCGGAGGGCACCGGCATCGTCCACATCGCCCCCGGCTGCGGGCAGGAGGACTTCGCCCTCGGGAAGGAGCACGGCCTCTCCGCGATCGCCCCGATCGACGAGGAGGGGATCTATCCCGCGGGCTACGAATTCTTGAGCGGAAAGAGCGCCGGTGGGGTGGCCGAAGCGATCCTGGAGGACCTCCAGCGGCGCCGGCGGCGCTACAAGAAGGAGCGCTACGCGCACCGCTACCCGCACTGCTGGCGCTGCAAGACCGAATTGCTTTTCCGGCTCGTCGACGAGTGGTTCATCGCGATGGATCCGTGGCGCCAGAGGATCATGCGGGTGGTCGATCGGATCGAATGGATCCCCGAGTACGGCCGCGAGCGAGAGCTGGACTGGCTCCGGAACATGCACGACTGGATGATCTCGAAGAAGCGGTTCTGGGGACTGGCGCTGCCGATCTGGACCTGCCCGGCGTGCGACCGCTTCGAGGTCATCGGCTCGCGCGAGGAACTCAAGGGGCGCGCCGTGGCGGGCTGGGACGAGTTCGAAGGGCACAGCCCCCACCGCCCGTGGATCGATGCAGTGAAAATCGCCTGCCCGGGCTGCAAGGCGTCGATTTCCCGCATCAAGGACGTCGGCAACCCGTGGCTCGACGCCGGCATCGTCCCCTTCTCGACTTTGGGCTACCGAACGCACCCGGAGCACTGGAAGGAGTGGTTCCCGGCCGATTTCGTCACGGAGTGCTTCCCCGGGCAGTTCCGCAACTGGTTCTACTCGCTCCTTGCGATGTCGACTGCGCTCGAGGACCGCCCGCCGTTCCGCACCCTCCTCGGCCACGCGCTCGTCCGCGACGAGCAGGGCCAGGAGATGCACAAGTCGCTCGGGAACGCGATCGAGTTCAACGCCGCGGCGGAGCAGATGGGCGCCGACGTGATGCGCTGGATCTACGCCGGGCAGAACCCGACGCAGAACCTGAATTTCGGCTTCGGGCCCGCCAAGGAGGTGCAGGCGAAGCTCCTGAGGCTCTGGAACGCGTACGCCTTCTTCGTCACTTACGCGCGCGTCGACCGCTTCAACCCGCGCCGCGACGCCGTCCCGCGCGCGCGGCGCTCCCGGTTCGACCGCTGGATCCTCTCTAACCTCCAGCTCCTCATCCGGAAAGCCCACGACGCCTATTCGAAGTTCGCCGTGATGGCCCTCGTGAAGGAGGCTGAGCGGTTCATCGACGACCTCTCCAACTGGTACCTCCGCCGCGGGCGCGAGCGGTTCTGGCGCGAGGAGCGCGACGAGGACAAGCTCGCGGCCTACTCGACGCTCCACGAAGTACTGGTGACCCTCGCCCGCGTCCTGGCGCCGGTGATCCCGTTCTTCACGGAGGCGATGTACAGGAACCTCGTCGCCGGCGAAGCCGCCCCTTCCGGGGCGGGCACCGCCGCGCACAGTTCGCCCCCGGCCAGCGTCCACCTGACGGAGTTTCCGCAAGCCGACGAAGGGCTCATCGATCAAGGGCTCTCGGAGCGCATGGCTGCTGCGATCCAGGTCGTCGAGCTGGGCCGCGCGATTCGCCAGGAGCGAAAGCTCAAGGTCCGCCAACCGCTCCAGACGATCTCGGTCGCATCGCGCACGGCGGCGGACCGGGCTGCCATGGTTGAGTTCCGCGATCAGGTCCTCGACGAACTGAACGTGAAGGAGCTGTCCCACGTCCCCGACGGCGCGGAGCTGGTCCGCCACCGCATCAAGCCCAATTTCCGCCTCCTCGGCCCCAAGCACGGAAAGCGCATGGGCGAGATCCAGAAGGCGCTCGCGGCCTTGCCGGCGGAGCGGGCGGCGGCGAGAGTGAGGGCCGGAGAGTCGATCCCGGTCGTCCTCTCCGGCGGCGGGGAGGTCTCGCTCCTTCCCGAGGAGGTGGAGGTCGAGCTGGAGGCGCCGCAGGGGCTCGCGATCGCCGAGGGGGGAGGATTCATCGTCGCCCTCTCGACAGAAGTGACGCCGGCCCTGCGCCGCGAGGGGATCGCCCGGGAGATCTCGCGGGCGGTGAACCAGCTCCGAAAGGAGGCAGGTTACCGCGTCGAGGACCGCATCACGCTCGAGTACGCCGCGGAGGGTCGGGAAATCCGCGCCGCAATTAGCGAATGGGCCGACTTCATCCGCCGCGAGACCCTCGCGGTAGGCCTGCGAGAGAACGCGACGCCGGCCGGAGACAAGACGGGGACCGTCGAGATCGACGGCGAGACGTTCCGCTTCGGCGTGCGGAGGGCGTGACGCCCTCACGGCGCGATCTCCTTGGGGACGAGCCCCGAGGTGAGCCCAGGCCGATCGAGGCTCCAGTCGACGAGGCCGATGGTGATGAGGCGCTTCGGGTCGCGCTTTCGGATCGCTCCGGCGAGCTTTGCGATCCAATCCCGGCTCCGTGCGGCTCCTCGCGGCCGTGCGCGCCGCAAAAGGGAGATGGACGCCGAATCTCGCTCCTCGACGGCGGGGTTTCGTCTCAGGATCACTTCGTATTCCACAACAGGCTGACGCTCGCCGCCTCGCTTCAGCTGGTTGGAGGGTGCGACGACGCAGACCGCGGTGTCGCGGGTGTTCGACCACGGGGCGCCGCCGCCCCCGCGGTCCGCTCCGTCGAGCTGTCCGCGCCCGACGCGACGTCGAGGTCGTGTCCGCAGGCGTTCGCGGACGGTTACGCTCAGTCGCTGGCGGAGACCTCCCGGAGCAAAGTTTGCTTGTTCTTCGGGATCTCGGTTCCTGCCGCCCAGCCGTACACTGCCGCATACTCGCCGCGGACGACGCGGATCGAGTAGGCGCCGGGGGCGATCGAGCCGATGACCGCGTAGTCGACGCCGTCGCGCGAGCGGAGGCCGAGGCTCGCGAAGTTCGTGGGCGCCGCCGGAAAGGGCGCTCCAGCAAGGCGGATGTCTCCGCACAAGTTCGCCGTGGTCACGTCGAGCTCCAGGGGGCCGGCGGGAGCTGGGTTCGTTTCGAGGGGGTGGGACCGCCCCGAACTCGAGTCTCCAAGCTGCGCGAGGGCCTTCAGAACCGTCGGACGCGCGGTCCCGTCCGGCGCCCGGCATTCTCCGCTTGGATGCGCGGCGAATTCTGAAAACTGAAGGCCGGCATCCGTTCGCGCTCGAGGCCGGCGAGATGAGCGAGCTCCGCGGCCGGGCGGTCGGTCGGCTTCGAGTAGCGCCACGGGCGGTCGCCGTAGGTCTCCTCAAGGAACGCGGCAAGCCGCGGGTCGTATTCCTTGAGCTTGTCGCGGTTCCAGATGCCGTTGTGCACGCGTCCGTCGTCGCGGGGCGTGTTGCAGTCGAACCAGGACTGCGTTCCCTCGGCCCAGTACTCCTGCGCATCCGTGGCCGCGTACGAGTTCGCCCATAGTCCTTCCTCCTTCGCCTGCCGGTAGAGTCCGACCAGCCGGTCCCACCAGCCCCGATCCACCCGGCGCAGGTTGCTGGCGATGGTATGGGAGAACTCGTGGATGGTGATGTTCTCGCGGCTGTAGGGATCTCCCCGCAGACTCAGGAGGTTTTCCTCGCCGCAGGTCGTCAAGGTCCGGCCGCCCAGGCCGCGCGAGCGGCGGTCGTGGTACGCGGCCCTGGCGAGCATCTCCGGACGCTGGTTTTCGGGGATGTCCATCGTGTATTCGGTGGCCGCGATGATGCCGATCCTCACCCGGCCCTCGGTCAGGGCCGACTTGATTTTCTCCAGACCATCGAGCATGTGGTCCACGATCCAGGCGCATTCAAGGAAAGCGTGGTCCGACACCTTTTCGGACCCGATGATCGGGATGCCGTCGATGACGGCGATCTTTTTGTAGAAGGGATCGAGCCGGTACGCGCTTCGCAGCTCGTCCGGGATGCGCTCGACGCGAATGACCTCCGGGGCGTCCTGCCCGGGCCTGGCCTTGCGGGTGTAGACCGCCGCGGCATTTCGGACGACACCGGCGGCGCCGTTCCCGCCCCCGGCGATGCGGAAGGCCCCGATGCGCGTTGAGTAGCTCGCAGCGCCCTGCTTGAGATAGTCGCCCACGTACCAGATGGTGAGGTCATCGGACGGATCGACCGCCGTTTGCGTGTAGTCCTCCCAGCGGAACGTATTCGTCTGCGGCGCCTCTCCTTCGACGAGAACCGCCTCGCGGCAGGTCAAGACCCCCGGCGGATCGTCCGCGAGCCTCGCTGCGAAGCGTTGTCCCGGGTAATGAGCGTCCGAGCCGAACGAGTATCCGATGCCGATGTTTCCCTGGCCGTCGATCGCCGGGCTGGCCATCCAGCGGTAGAGCCCGCCGGGACAGTAGGTTCCCTGCTGGTGCAGCTTGATGTTCCGCTGCTCGTCGAGGCGAAACTCATACCAGCGGACTCCGCCGCCCCCCGCGGATGTGCTCACCGAGTGAACGGCGACGATCGACTCGCGGTCGCCGATCCGCCGGTAGACGAGGCGGGCCATGATCTTGTCCCCCTGAGCATCGAGCCGCTGCTCGGTCCCCGGCTGCGGCACCGCCCGGCTCAACTGACCGCCCCCCAGGTACCGGTACGGAGCCACCTGAATCTTCTCCGGCATGTCCAGCCTGGTTCGGGCCGGATCCACCCAATCGACGTGGAACCGCCAGACGTAGATGCCGTCGTCCCCGGTGATGCCGTTCAACTGCGCCCCGCCGGTCGCCATCACGATGCTCGGCGCGCCCGGCGGCGGAAGCTCCTTCCCATCGAGGTCCGCGCTTTGGAGGAAATTCACGCCGTCGAGGATGATGCCCTGCTCGGTCGCGGGCTCGCCCCGGAGCATCTTTTCCCGCTCCGCCACGTAGACATGCTTCTGGATGACCTCATCTCCGGTGCTGGTGGTCACATAGTAACCGTCGGGCCAGACGGCCACCCGGGGATAGTCCGGAAACAAGGGCCGCATGAACTGGTAGCGGTAGTAGGAGCCGAGCGGATCGGGGCCGGTGCTGACCGCGTAACAAATCGCATACGAGCCTCGGGAAGCCGGATCCCGCCCCTGGCCGCGGCCCCGCCGCTGGCCGGGATCTGCCGGCTCTCCAGAACGAGGCGGCGGTTGAAAGAGGGTTTCGGCGGGGCCGGGCTGTGCTTCCACGCCCGGCCGGCTCCGGTGCGCCGGCGCGCCCGAGGCTGGCGGCCCGGGCTCGTTCTCCCTCGGAGGAAGGAGGCGGAAGATGGGCATGACGATCAGCCAGCGGTCGGCGAGCTGATCGTAGCGCACGACCGCGTCTCCGTTGTTGATCTCTGCGGCTTCTCCGGCGAAACCGCGAAAAACGTTATTCGTCGGGACGGGGCCGTAGAGCACGTCACCGGTCTTGTCGAACCGCGCTCCCTCCTTCGTGAAGATGGCCATCCGCGTGTTCACGATCTGGACGATGTGGTCCGGGCCCACCGCCAGCGAGTTGTCGGACGGATTGCGCAGCCGGGCCGTCCCCTGCGGTCCCTGGAAACCCTCGCCGAGCCCCTCAAAGCTCGCCACCAGCTCGGGCAGCGACCCCATGCCGTGTTCCGTCTGCTCGACGGCCGCCTCGCTCAGCCCCGCCGGCTCCGCTTCCGGCGACCTTCCCTTCCCGCCGGCGAACGGCGGCGATTCGTCCTGCGGGGTAGTGCCAAGCGCCCCCTGAGCGGCAGCGCGCCCTGACTCAACCGGCGCCGGCAGAACAATCGCGAGCAAAACGATGGCGAAAACGCCGCGAGAACGATGACCGAATCTCATGAGACCCTCGAGCTCCAAAAGCTTTCACCCCCGGAGTGACCCGAACACCCGAAACATTCGACCTCAGAGTCAGAGACCAGGAATCAACCCCAGGGAGTCTCGTCGAAGCGATTCATGCCTGCAATGGGAATTCGGGTCGGGCAAGCGCCTGAATCCACGACAGCGTTCGAGATGCCGCGTCTTGCGGTAAGGAACTCGGTAACCGTTCACCCGGCACGTATTTCAATAACGAGGCAAGGCGCCTACCACGAAGTGCGTCACCCTCACTCGGCCGCCCCGCAGGCCGTATGCCGCGCACTTCAGGGAGCCTGCGTGGCGACTGGACGCACGGTCAGGCAACCGTTCCTGGGCCGCCAGGCCCGGTGAACGGTTACGAAACTCGAAGCCCGACGCTCGCCGATGGAGCTTACTCCACCTCGTGGACGTCGTGGAGAACACCCCGGGGGACGCAGACGGTCAAGACCGTGAGCTTCCCAACCGCCTTGTGCTTGACTCCGCGAGGGACGTAGACGACCACGCCCCGGTGGAGATCGATCTCCTCGTCGTCGAGGATCATCCGCCCCTCGCCGTCGATGACGTAGTAGAACTCGTCGGTCCGCTCGTGGTAGTGCAGCTTCGCGTCCTGGATCTCGACGTGGTGGACCTCGCCCGCGGCGCCGTCCTTCTCTTCGATGAGACAGCGGATCTGGCCGCAGGTCTCCGCCCAGGGCTTTACTTCGGCGGGATCCCGTCGGAGGAACGTGGCTTCCTTTTTCATCGGACCTCCCAATTCAGGCGATCGATTTTCCGGTCCGAACGCTAACGTGCCCGGCGGTCTACGTCCAGGCGAAATTCCTTCCGGGTTGCCGTCCTCCCTCCTGGGGCTGCGCCGCGCACCCCCCCTGCGACGGACCCGTCCCGTCGATCTCGCGCATCGAGGTCTCCCCCAAGTCCGTCCTCCTGGCCCGGCCCGGGGAGGCGGTCCAGCTCACCGCGACCGCTTTCGGCGCCGCGACGTCAGGCCCGCTCTACGGCGTCGAATCACTTCCGCTCCCCGCGATTCTCGTACTGCGCCAGCCGCCGGGCGGCCTCCGAGCGGACTTCGGCGTCTGCGTCGTGATCCCGGACCTGGATCACCGCGGAGTGGACGGCCGGATCGCCGTAAAAGACCTGGAGGGTCTCTACCGTCTCGGAGCGCGTCTCCGAGTCCGTGTCGTTCTGAAGGACGGCGAGGAGCGCTGTCTTCAACTCGGGGAAATCCACGCCGCTGAGGTTTCGGATGATGTCCGCGCGCATCCGGGAGTCGAGCGCGGGATCCTGGATCAGCTCGATCATCGCCTGAGTCACCTCCTTCGATCTGCCGCCGCGGCTCCTCAGCGCGCGCAGGGCCACGAGGCGATCCCGCGGCGACAGCGATCGGTCCGTGGCGATGGCCTGGCTCTCGGAAACGATGGCCCTTCGGACTTCGTCGGCCTCGGGTGCCGCCGTCCCCCCAGGGACGACCGGCTCCCGGTTTGCCTTCGATCCGACCTCTTCGAGCTTCGCCTCGACCTCCCCAAGCCTCTTTGCGATCTCTTCGATCTCTCGGCGCCGGCCTCCATCGAGCCCATCAGGTCCCTCTGAGGCGCCGGGTTTCGCCTCCGGCCCGCCGCCGGGCCCCTTGGGCCGTGCGCCCGCCTCGAGCGACGCGAGGCGCCCGGCGAGCTCTCCAACTCTCGTAGAAAGGGCGCGGGAGTCCCGAGTGAGGCGGGCCAGCTCCTCCTCGATGGAGCGGAAGGATTCCTCTTCGCCTTTGCCGGACGCTCGCCCCCAGCCGAGGATCGCCACGAGAAGGGAAGCGACCGAAAGTGAAACCGCCATCGCGATGAAAATCCGCATGGGCCTCCTTTCGTGCCCCGCCTGAAGACGACCGAGCGTCCCTCCAATTTCTCAGGAACCGGTGGAGGAATCAATGCGGCATGACGAAGCGAAGGAGGGGCGGCGCGGGCCGATCGTGCATTGGGCATCGGCCCGCGCCGCGTGCTTGGAAGGCTCCTCAGTCACGAGGAGTGTTGGGCAGGGAAACAAAGGTTTTTGGGTCTCGATGCTATGAAACAAACCCCGTGCCACAGAGAGCCGATGGCCGAGGCGACCTCCAAGTCGTGGCAGCAGAACGCCGAAGCGGCCCGAGGGGTTTCGAGTTCATGCCCGCCGCCGCCCTGTCCCGGGGCACGACCTTCGTTCTGAACAGCTTGTGGGCGCGAGCCGCCCGCCTTGGTTTTCCTCGCGCACCTCGAGCGGGCCTCTCGGCCGTTTCATTTAGCAGGCTGCCCGAGGTGCTCCAGCAGGATGCGCCGCACTTCGAGGATCGTGAGCGGGTGGTCCTGGCAGGAGTGGCCCCAGCGGATGACGCACTCGGACTCGGCTCCTTCGATGTGAGCGCTCTTGTACTCCACGATGCCATCGTTTCCGCCCTCCACGGGCCCCGTTCCCTTGACGGCGACGATCGAGTTGACCTTGACCGACGGAGCGATGGGGAGGTTTGCGAGGGCAACCATGAAGGGATTCTCGGGGTGCATGTTCTCCACGCTGGTCGGGATATGCTTCGCCAGATCCTTGCGGATGCCCGTCGGGTCCCTCACGACGATGTTGCGGCTGACGTCAAGCAGCTTCTTGGGTGCCTTGTAAAAGAGGGATCCGAACTTCGCATACCACTTTCGCGACATGAAACTCCCTCGATGCGGCGTGCTGATGAAGACCGCACGCGCTACGAAAGGCAAGGGCCGCACGATCAGAACGCGGCGCAAGAGGTTCTCCTGGTCCGCTCCCTGGTCGCGTTCTTCTTCTCCTCCGCTGACGACCGCGTTCCAGAAGATGTTCCCACTGTCGACGGTCTGCAGCTTCGTCAGGAGGCCGCCCTGGCTGTGCCCGATGAGGACCATCCGGCGCAGCGCGGAGTCCTTCCCCTGCGGGTCCAGGGTTCGGACGACGTTCTCAAGAGCTTCCCTCAGGAGGTGTGCCGAGTAGATGATCGGGTTCCCCGTGTTGTAGATGAAGCCCCAGAACTGGTACTTTTCCCGCAGCTCGCGGTAGCTCTGAAGCCCGTTGAACATCTCCGCCCACCGCGCGGGGCTCGATGCGGTCCCGTGGACGAAGACGACAGGGATCTTCCCTGGCGAATAAGGCTGGGTGAGGAAGATCCCGGGCTTGAATTCGGTGGACTCTCCGGAGAAGAGCGCCCTCAACTCAATCCTCCAGATGCTCGACTTCTGGAGGGTGTAAGCGATCGGTACGGTCAGGTCGGCCTCCAGGGGGACCTTGAGCCCATCGACATCGATCTCGATCGTGTTGAAGGGGGCATACAGCTCGAGGGACGAGGAGACCCTACCCGGCATGGACTGCCCGGCCTTCCAGTCGATGCGAAGGAACGCCGTGGCCGCGATCTTGGCCCTTGAGGGGAGAAAGTCGGCGGCGGTCCTCAGATCTTCGTCCTCCTCCCGGCCTGCCGGCCCCCGGACTGCGATAAGCGGGGCTCCGAGCCCCGGGTTGCGGTTTCGCGTGCGGAGGCCGCGGACGGCGAATTCGTATGCGGGGAGGAAGCGACCGAATTCCTTGGGCCCCCACGGGAAACCGGGCCGGCTTGCGCGAATCTCGAGAGAGCCGGCCGGCAGCTCGTGCACCCCGTCGGCGATCGTGATGTCGCCGCTGGGCGACTTCAGGAACTCTGTGAGGGCGCTATTGTAGACGTCCGCCGCGATGCGAAAGCGAGGATCGTAGGGATCGAGGGCTCCGCGGGATTCCGGATGAAACAGATAGGCGTAGGAGGTGACGACGGCGGCGAGGTAGTGCTTCTTGCTCTCAAGCTTCGTGGCGGTCAAGAACGACAGCTCCGCGAGCGCGACAAGCTCGTCGCGGGCGCGCTCTTGAACTACCTTCCGGTAGAGGTCCCTCAGCGCATCCTCGGGGGCGCCCCGGTAGCGATCCAGGAGGTCGTTCCGCGCGAGGACCTGGATGGAGAACTGACTCGCGACCCCCGAATCCACGGCGTCGGCGCGGATGTCGTGGATGACACTCTCGCGGCCGAGCCGCTTCACCCCGACGGGGGTCTCGCAGCCCGACGAGGAGAGCGCCGCCGTCAAAACCGCCGCTACAAAGGATATCGAGGGGAAGAGCCAAGCGATGCGGCGGGGGGAGATCAACAGCGGAGTGTCGTCCACGCGCCGCACTTTACCGGACGCCGCTGCGCACGACAAGGAGACCGGATCTGGCCGCCCACCGGGTCAGCGCACTCCCTTCAAGATGAACCCGCGGACCGCGTCGTTCCAGCCCGAGCGGCGGCCGTCCTGCGTCGAGAGCCGCCGGTAGACCTCGCGCATCGAGGGATCTTCCCGGAAGGCACTTTCGCACCAGCGTCTTTCGCCGGCGAGGTCGCCGCGGATCCGATGCACGAGCGCGAGGCGGAGAAGCGCCTCTCCCCGCTCGGGGGCGGTGTCGCCCTCCGGCATCCGTTCGATGGCGCTCTCGAGACAGCTCGCCGCGAGGATGAGATCCTCTGATTTCGGCGCGCCCAGCGCGATCGAAACCCCGAGGTCGAAGAGGAGTCCCGCGGCGTCGCCTTCCGGCGGAGTGCGCGCCAGGGCGGCACGCAGCTCGGCTGGGGTCGTCGGGATGTCGCCCCCCTCAAGAAGCGAAACCCCGAAGAGCGACCATTCGAACGCCTCTCGGGCGGCAACGAGGAGCCCGCTCCTGGCGTAAAGGACCCCCAGAGACCTCCCTCGGAGCGACGCGGGGAGATCTTGAGCCTCGATCTCCGCCACTTTTTGACGGAGGTTGTCCTTCAAGATGCCGCGCAGGGCGTCCAGAGAGCCCTCGATCGCCCGGACGAGGCCATCGCGCACCCACGCAATCCTCTCGATGCGCTCCGTGATGCGCTCGCAGGGCACGGGGTTCATGGGATGGTAGGTCTTCCAGGCCTCCCGCACATCCACGATGGCAATCCCCCCGTCGGCGATCGCCTGCCGGTGCCTCCAGGCCGCGGCCCACGCCGCGTTGAAGGACGCTCCCGGGCGTCCGAGAACGGTGGGCTCGATCGGCAGCCAGACGCGGCCGCCGTGGACGACGACCGTCTCGGCGTCGAGCGGCGCGGAGTCGAGGAGAGCTTCGTCGATGCCCGCGTCGAAGAGGAGGAAGACATGTTCGGGGCCGACGGCGACGGCGGCGGGAATGGAGGCTGCCTCCAGCGCGGCCGCGTAGAGCACCGAGAGGTCGTCGCAATCGCCGGTGCGGCTCACCAGCGTCTCCCAGGGATACTTCACGCGGTCGCTCGCCCGCCAGTCGATGCGCGCCGAGACCGGGGTCAGGGCATCGGGAAGGTATTCGATACCGAGCTCCGCGAGCGCCGTGAAGATCCCGGCTGCGGCTTGCACGGCCGGCGGGGGGAACTCCGCTTCCACCGCGGCCGGTCGATGGAGCCAGACGGCGTCGATGAATTCGACGACGGCCGGATCTTGCGGATCGATGAAGGCCGCCACGCCCTCGGGCCGCTCCCAGCTAAAGACGTTGTCTCCGTGGATGAAGACCCCGACGCGCCTTTCGGCGAGGACCTTCTCCCCCTGCGCGATGCGGACGAGGGCGGAGACCTCGCGGGTCCGCCGGCAGAGGACCTCGGTCGAGAGCCGCGGTAGAAGAGGAACCGTGCGGGTCTCCCGGACCGGCAGCTCCGCGATCCTCGCCTCGTACGGGACGACGAGGAATCCTTCGGCCCCTTTGAGGAACTCGAAGCTCACTTCAAGCCCGCTCAAGGGCCGCGATCCGCAATTCCGCACCTCGACTCTGCCGATGGGGACGCTCCGGTAGGAGAGAAAGAGGCTCCCATAGATCGGATCGACTTCCGGCCGGATTTCAATTGCGACGGCGGGCGGTCCATCGGAAGCGGCCACTTCTCGATGGGCGAAGAGGCGCAGCGAGGCGGCGCCGCACGCCAAGACGAGCGTCAGGGAGACGGCGGCGAGCCGGATCCGCTTCGTCCGGGACGCGCCGCCGAGGCGCACGCCCGGCGCGAGGAGTCGCCCGAACGCCGAGACCGCCGATTCGACGATCCCGGCCGGCGAAACGAGACGCGTCGTGAACTCCAACTCGGGACCGGCCGGTGCGAAGCGGACGAGGTCGCTCTCGCAAAGTCGGGCTCTCTGCACCCGCTCGCCGTTGATGAAGGTCCCGTTCGTGGAATCGAGGTCCTCGATCCACCAGGATCGGTCCTCGGGACGCAAGATGAGAAGGGCGTGAAACGCGGAGACGACGTCGCCGAAGCCTTTGACGACGATGTCGTTCTTCGGGCTTCTGCCGAGGGTGATGCGGCCGCCGAGGAGCGGCAGCGTCTCTCCGGGCCTGCCGCAGCGCCGGAAGACGATCTTCGCGTCCTCCGCGCGCGAGACGACGGTCGTCTCCCCGGTTCGGCGCGACTGCGACCCGGCCCCTTCTTCCGAGCTGACGGCCATTCCCCGCTCTCCCCTCCGAGCGGTTGAGCGCACGCGACAGGGCGCTCAACCACCCATAACATCTCCCATCGCACTCGAAGATACGATGGGTCGGCGCGGCAAGGCAAACCGTGCAGCGCGGCTCCGCCGGTCCAGCGCTCCAGCGAAGCGACGGTCCGATAAAAAAGTCAGGGCTTCGACGTACGCCATGATAGGATTTTCGATTCTTGCCGCAGCCATGCAAAAAACGCCATTCTTGGAATCATCATGCCCCGCCTCGTGATTCACGGTCCCGGCGAAGCGCCGCGGGTCTTCGAGCTGCTCGAAGGACGCGCGCTGACGATCGGCCGCGCCCAGACGAACGACATCGTCCTCCTCGACACGAGCGTCTCGCGCCGTCACGCGGCGCTCAATCCGCTCGCAGCCGGCGGCTGGCGGATCACCGACCTCGGCAGCTCGAACGGGATCCAGATCAACGGCACCGTCATGAGGGAGATCGACCTCAAGAACGAGGATGAGGTCTCCGTGGGCGGGTACACGCTCCGCTACGAGGAGCCGGGGGACCGTGTGATCGTCACTCCGGTCGGCGCGGGGCTTCCCGAGGGAGTTTCGCAGGTTCTCAAGCTGACTCCTTCCTCGGCAGGGGCGCTCGGCATACCGACTCCGGCCGGCGCCCCCCTCGTTCCCGTGCCCGCCTCCTCGGTCACCCGCTCGTCGGCCTCGGCGGCCCCGCCGGGCGCCCGCGAGAACTCTCAGGAGCGCATCCGCGCGCTCGAGCGCGAGAACCAGCTCCTCAAGCTCGTCTATCGCGTCGGAAGGGCCTTGGGCGAGCTGGCGACCGTCGAGGACGTCGTCGAGCGCGTCCTGGAGATGGTTCTCGAGATCGAAGGGGTCGAGCGCGGCTACGCGATGCTCCTCGACGAGAAGGGGGGGTTCCAACCGGCGGTTATCCGCTACCGCCGCCACCACGATAGCGCCTCGGCGCCCCAGATGATCCTCTCCCAGAGCATCATCCGCCGCGTGATGGAGGGCGGGGCGCCGGTCCTGGTCCAGGACGCGAGGGCCGACGCACGCTTTTCCGCCAGCGAGAGCATGGTGCTTTCGGGCATGCAGTCGGCCATGTGCGCCCCCTTAAAGAGCGGCCAGCGTTCCTTCGGCATTTTCTACGTCGACAACCTCTCCAAGCGCGGGATGTTCGCGCCGGAGGACCTCGACGTATTCGCCGTAATCGCCGCGCAGGCCGGACTCGCCATCGACCACGTCCTCGCCAAGAGGGAAGTGGCCCAACAGATCATCCGCTTGAACGCCCTCGAGCGGTTTCTCTCGCCGCCGATCGCCCGCAAGATCACCGCGGAGGCCGCCAACCTCCGTCTCGGCGGGGACAACCAGAAGGTAACAGTGCTGTTCGCCGACATCCGCGGCTTCACGCCGATGGCCGAGGCGATGCGCCCGGAAGAGGTCGTCGGCGTCCTGAACGAGTACTTCGGCTACATGGCGGACCTGCTCTTCAAGCACGAGGGGACTCTCGACAAGTTCCTCGGCGACGGCCTCATGTGCCTCTTCGGCGCGCCGTTCTCGCGCGACGACGACGCCGCGCGTGCCGTGCGCACCGCCATCGACATGCAAGTGCAGGTCGCCGAGCTGAACCGCGACCTCAAGCGGCCTCCCCTCCACATCGGGATCGGAATCAACACGGGCCCGGTCGTCGCCGGCTACATCGGCGCCCCGAGGCGCCTTGACTACACCGCGATCGGCGACAACGTCAACATCGCCTCGCGCCTGACTTCGCTCGCCCAGCCGGACCAGATCCTCGCCAGCGCATCGACATTCGCGGAGATCGAGGGGAAGTTCTCCGCTCGGCGGCTCGAGCCCGTGAAAGTCAGAGGCCGCACCGAGCGGATCGAGGTCTACGAGATCCCCTGGCACGAGTTCCTCCCTGGGGAATGAGACGGCAACGGCTCGTGGGCCGACGTCTCCTGGAACCTCGTCGGCGGAGCGGAAGTCACCCCACTCTCCCACCTCAGCACGTCGAATGCACGAGCAGCACGACCTTCGTGCCCGACGCTTTCAAGCGAGCGCACTCCTCGAGCGCCTCCGCAGTAGGAAGCGCTCGAACGGAGACGCGTGGAAGTCCCAAGGCGCTCTCCTCGACCTTGGCGGCGCATTGCCATCCGATCCCGATGACAGCCACCTCGACTCCGTCCGCCGCGAGCCGCTCGATCTCGGCGGCGGTGATGAGGTGGGTCTTGTTCCGAAACCAGAGGCGGCCCTCCGCATCGATCGTGATGTCGAGAACGGGGACGGGGATGACGCCGTACACGGTCAGCCCAAATCGCGCGTAGGTGACACGGCCGATGCGCTGGGAGACGGGGATCGTCGCGAGCAAGGCCAACGGCGACCGAGGTTGCGATCCCCCACTTGGCCGATCGCGCGTGCGCGATGGCGAGAGCGAGGACGCAGGAGAGAGCTGCGCCCCCCGCGAGGACCGTCGCGGCCACGACGAGCCGGGAAGGATGCTCGCCAAGGTAGGTCCAGACGATGAACGCCAGGACGATCGACATCGACGCCAGGATGGTCGCCACGACGATGGCGCACGCACAATGGACGCGGGAAGGGCGCATCCTTTCGCCGGCAATCGATGGCTCGACTGCCCCCGGCTCTGTACGGGCTCCCATGACCCGGATCGTAGGATGCTTCACCGGGAGGGTCAAGAAGGCCGGGGGGTGAATGAACGTAACCGCGAGCCTCCTACGGCTACATGAGCCGGGGGAAGAGGGTCACCGCAGAATACGCAGAGGATCGCGGAGGAGCCGAATCCCCCCTCTGCGTAACTCTGCGTCCTCTGCGGTCATTCCTCTTCGTTTGGAAATCGGGAGAAGGCACTGTCACGTACATGCGCCGCGATGGGCGGAGAACCGAACCTGAAACTGGACCGACCCTCCCGGGACGAGAGACTTAATGCCTGAAATGCCGGATCCCCGTGAACACCATCGCCATCCCGCGCTCGTCGGCGGCGGCGATCACTTCGGCGTCGCGCCTTGAGCCTCCGGGCTGGATTGCGGCCGTGGCGCCGGCTTCGGCGACCGTGATGAGCCCGTCGAGGAACGGGAAGAAGGCGTCGGAGGCGCAGGCGCACCCCTTCAGGTCGAGTCCGAAGCGCGCGGCCTTCAGCACGGCGAGCCGAGCCGAGTCGACGCGCGACATCTGCCCCGCGCCGACGCCGAGCGTGCGGTCCGCGCCCGCGAGAACGATTGCGTTCGACTTGACGTGCTTGACGACGCGCCAGGCGAACCGCAGCGCCTCCATCTCCCTTGCACTCGGGGACCGCCTCGTCACGACGCGCAACGCGCCGGCATCGAGGTCGGCGGCGTCCGGCTCCTGGACGAGGACGCCACCCGGCACCGACCGCAGCTCGAAGAGAAACGGAGGCGGGCCGGCCGATGGACCGGCCGGCCGTCGTCTCCGCACGAGGATGCGGCTCTTCTTCCTCTGGAAGATCTCGAGCGCCCCGGGTTCGAAGTCCGGCGCCACGATGATCTCGGTGAAGAGACTCTCCATCGCCTCGGCCGCTCCGGCGTCGATCGGCCGGTTCACGGCCACGATGCCGCCGCTTGCCGAGTCGGGATCGGTGGCAAGCGCCTTCGTCCACGCCTCGGCGACCGTTCTTCCGAGCGCGGCCCCGCACGGGTTCGTGTGCTTGATGATCGCGACCGCGGCGGCGGCCTCATCCGCCCATTCCGCGACGAGAGCCGCGGCCGCCGTGAGGTCGAGGAGGTTATTGTGGGACAGTTCCTTGCCGTGGAGGGTCTCGAACTGGTTCCCGAATCCTCCGCCGGACCATGCATACAGAGCGCCGCGCTGGTGAGGGTTCTCGCCGTAACGCAGGTCTCTCTCCTTGACGAGCCCGAGGTCGAGCCGCCCCGGCAGCGGACCTTGGCCGGCGGGAGCTCCGCCGAAGTGCTCCGCGATGGTCCGGTCGTAGGCGGCGGTCGCGCGAAAGACCTCCACCGCGAGCCGCTCCCGCAGGCCGGGGCTCGTCGAGCCCCCGTGGATCTTGAGGTCCTCCACGACCTCGCGGTACTGCTCAGGCCGGCAGACCACGGTGACCCAGCGGTGGTTCTTGGCGGCGCTCCTGAGCATCGAAGGGCCGCCGATGTCGATCTGCTCGATCGCCTCCTCGCGCGTCGCTCCGGGCCGGCGCACCGTCGCCTCGAAGGGATAGAGGTTCACGACGACCAGGTCGATGGCAGCCATCCCATGCTCCTCCATCGCCTTCCGATGGAGCGGGTTGTCGCGCAGGTAAAGGAGCCCGCCGTGGACGCGCGGGTGCAGGGTCTTCACCCGGCCATCGAGTATCTCGGGGAAGCCCGTGAACTGGCTCACTTCGACGACCTGGACGCCCGCCGACCGGAGGGCCTGCGCCGTACCGCCGGTCGAGATGATCTCGATCCCGAACTTCGCCAGATCGAGAGCGAACTCCGCAAGCCCCGACTTGTCCGAAACGCTGATGAGAGCCCTCCGGATGGGGCCGGTCGTCGATGGCGCTGGCATTTTTCTCCCGAATGGCGGCGAACGAAAGGTACGGATAGTCGAGCAGTATGAGGCGAAAGAAAAAACGAAAGGCAAATTAAAATGGAGGCGCACTTTCTCTTCCACGAAAAACCTCCGCGGATCCGCCCTCGACCGAGGAAGAATTTGCCCTTTGTGGCCCCGCGGCGCGTGGCTAAAATGTGCGTTCCCCTATGCCTACTCCCTTGAAGGGCAACGGTTTGTGAGTACTCCTCAACAGAAGCGCGACAAATCCAAGGACCTCGCCGTCATCGGCACCACGATCGCCGGGAAGTACAAGGTCCTCAACGTCCTCGGCCAGGGCGGCTTCGGCAGCGTCTTCCTCGTCGAAATCGTGGCCGGCATGGTGGGCGAAAAGCTCGCCCTCAAGCTCATCCCCCCGCAATTGAGCGGCGATCCGAAGATCAAGGAGCAGTTCCTCAACGAGATCCGCGTCGCCATGCGGATGGTGAACAAGTACGTCGTTCAGATCCGCGACGTGGGCGAGACCGAGACCGGCCAGCTCTACTACACGATGGACTACTGCCCGGGGGAGAACCTTTCCACAGTCGTGAAGCGCGAAGGGAAGCTCGATCCGACGCGGGCGATCTCGATCTCGCTCCGGATTCTCGAAGCGCTCAAGACCGCCCACGCCGCCGGCGTCATCCACCGGGACTTGAAGCCCGCGAACGTGATGGTCATCACGCAGGATGCCTACGAGACCGTGCGCGTCCTCGACTTCGGCATCGCGACCGCGCTCAACGTGGGCCGAGCGGGCGGGACCGGGTTCGTGGGGAGCCCCCACTACATGCCGCCGGAGCAGTTCATCAACGGCGACCTTGGCTTTTACACCGACACGTACGCGGTCGGCGTCATCCTCTACGAGTGCTTGACGGGCGAGAGGCCATACAAGGGGAGCACCGCCCAGGAGGTCTACAACGACCTCAAGAGCCGGCCCGTCGTGCCGCCGGCCGAGCTGAATCCCGACCTGCGCGCCCAGCCGGGCCTCTCGGAGCTGATCGCACGCGCCCTCGAGCGGAATCCCGACCTGCGGTTTCCCACCGCCAAGGAGATGTTCAACGAGTTGAAGGCGGTTCTAGACGGGAAATCCGAGCCCCCACAGAAGGCGGCGCCTGCCCCGGCGATCCGGCGGCGACCCGCCGCGATCGCTCCCCCGAGGACGAGCAGTTTCGTCCCCGGCCTCGCCATCGGATCGGGCATCGCCGTTCTGGCGGTTCTCGCGTTCATCTTCATGAACGACTCGAATCCCAAAGCACTTCCGCAGCCCGCGGAGCCCCCGCCGACCGTCGTCACGGCCCCACAAGAGCCGACACCGCCGCCGCCGGAGCCTCCTCCACCGGAACCTCCCACCGGCTCTCCAGGCCAGCCCATCGTGATTCCACTGGATTCGAAAGGCGGGTCACAGACACCGAGGGCCGATCCAGCGGCGGCGAAGCGCGAGGCCGAGGCCAAAGCGAACCAGCTCATCGCCGAAGCGGCCAAGCTCGCCCAGGCGGGAAACGCTTGGGACAAGGTGCGCGAGGCCTGCGACGACGCCATCGGCCTGGGCGCATCGACGCCGGAGCTGTTCCGGCTGAAGGGGCTCTCGGAGCTGAAGCTCGGCATGCACAATCAGGCGGTGGAGTCCCTCGAGATCGCCCGCCTGGGAATCCCGGGCGAGAAGCAGGATGCGAGTTTCCTCATGCTTTGCATCGAGGCCCGCCGCACGCTCCCCAACCCGGACCAGCGGGTCTTCCGCGGCCTCCTCATCCAGGCCTGCGACGCCCTGAAACGCGAGCCGAAGAACGTCGAGGCCGCCGCCGCGCTGATTCCGCTCCTCGAGGAACAGGGAGGGGAGGCGGAGGTCGTGGAGATCGTCGAGCGCGCCAAGAGCGAGAAGCTCGAGCACCCTGAGATCGACCGCGCGCACCAGAAGTACGTCGTGGATCTGCCGAAGCAGCGCGCCGCTCAGGCCCAGGAGGCCATGGCCGCGGCCAAGAAGGCCTTCGAAGCAAAAGACTACAAACTCGCCGCGTCGAAGGCCGAAGAGGGGCTCCGGGAGCATCCTCTCCCCGACCTCGGGCTGATCCAGGCGGAAGCACTGCTGGAGACCGGAAAGGAAAAAGATGCGGTGGTCAGCCTGGGCAAGAACGCCCGCTTCGTCACCGAACCGGAGGGCATCGCCCGCGTCGGGATCCTCTACTCGCGCGCACACATAGGCCTCTACACGAAGGGCGGCGAGAAGAGCCCCGAGTCGATTGAGCGCGCCGCCGAGAACCTCGCCGCGTCCCTCGAGGTGCTGAAGAGCTCGAAGTCGAAGTCCCCTCAGCTTGTCGCTGCCGTTTACACGTACCGCGCGCGGCTCGCTGCCCTTCAGTCGAGCCTCCCGAAGGTCGACGAGGAGGTCAAATCCGCGAGGGAGGACGATCGCTTCCCGCCCCTCATCTACCACCAGGCCGAAAGCTACTTCATCCTGGGCGAGAGGATCAGCGAGCCCGACAAGTCGGCCGCCTTCCTGCGCACCATCTCCCGTCTCGGTTGGTACGGCACTTTCAAGGAGGTCCAGCGGGATCCGAAGGCGGTGTTTCTCGGGGGACTTTGCTATCTGAGGATGGGCGGCAAGCGGGACAACTTCAGCAAGGCCGACTCGCACTTCGCTCGGGCGGAGGTGCTGGGCATGAAGACAGCAGAGCTGTACGAGGCGTGGGCGGAAGCCCAGGTGGGATTGGGGGACATGTTGAAGGCCGCACAGAAGTACCGGGATGCCTTTTTCGCGGATCCGACCGAGGAGAGGTGCATCAAGGCGGCCAACACCTTCATCGAGGCCAACCAGCGGATCGCCGCGGCCGGCGTTCTGGAGAAGGGACAAAAGCTTTTTCCCCGGAGCACGCGCATCAAGCAGCTCCTGGACCGAGTCTCGCGATGACGAGGTCGTCCAGCCGACTGACCGCCGTTCTCCTTTCCTGCGCCTCCACCTGCGGTCCACTCGCCGATCCACTCGCCGCGGCGGACCCACCGGCCGCCGTGGCCGTCGCCGCCGCGCCCGTCCCGCGTCTCCTTCCTGTGGCGCTCGCCGAGGACGACCTGGTCGCCGTGATCGCGCCCGCCAGCCCCGCGCGGGCCGAGGAGATGACCGAGGCGGCCGCGAACCTCCGCCGCATGGGGCTGCGGGCCAGAGTCTCGCCGCACGCTGCCGACCGCGACGGCTACCTGGCCGGCTCGGACGAAGCCCGAGCCGCCGAGCTGAACCGGGCCTTCGCGGACCCCGAGGTCCGCATGGTCCTCTGCGCGCGGGGGGGCTACGGCTCGCCGCGGCTCCTCGATCGTCTCGACTACGACCTCATACGCAAGAACCCCAAGGTCCTCGTCGGCTACAGCGACATCACGGCGCTCCTCATCGCCCTTCGCCAGCGAACGGGGCTCGTGACGTTCCACGGCCCGATCGGTAAGGAATTTTCTGGGCGCGCGGGGCTCTCCCCGTTCGCCGAAGAGCACTTCCGCGGCCTCCTGGGGCCCGAGCCGCTTCCTCTCGGCTCTCCCGAGCTGGCCGATTGGGGGGGCGGAAAGATCCGCGGGGCCGAGGCGCGCCGCACGATCGCCCCCGGAGCGGCGGAGGGGATCCTCACCGGCGGCAACCTCAGCACGATCGCGGCGCTCATGGGGACGCCCTACGAGATCGACACCCGCGATGCGGTGCTCTTCCTCGAGGACGTGAACGAGGAGCCGTTCCGCATCGACCGCATGCTCTGCCAGTTGAGGCTGGCGGGGAAGCTCGCGAAGGCTCGCGGGATCCTCCTCGGCGGCTTTACGCGCTGCGTCGCGCGAACGCCGAGCGAAAGCTGGAGCTTGGATGAGGTGATCGAGGACACTTTCGCGAAGCTCGGCGTGCCGGTCCTCGCCGGCTTTCCAGCCGGCCACCTTCCCGAGCAGCCGCCCCTGCCGATCGGGATCCGAGTCCGCCTCGATGCGACGGCTCGGACCCTCGCGATCCTCGAGCACGCCGTGAGCGCCGCGACGGCCGGCGGATCGCCGTCGCGACCTTGATATGTAGTCGTTACGCGGCGATAAGCCGCCGCATGGAGGGCTCGCGCCCGCGATTTCGCGGACCGCGGCCGCCTTCATCGCCGCGTTCTTGGCGAGCGGATAAGCCGCCCGAGGTTCATCCGACCGCGTACCGGCGATTCGGTCGGGCGAGCTAGATCCGCGTTCAAACGCGTCCGAGCCGATGGGTGGTTGCCTTGATTTTTGCCCCTCCGCGGACCAGGATGGCCGCGACATTCGGGTCGAGAAACCGTTTCACGCCACCATCAAGAATCCAAAGGAGACCGCCATGGCCCGCATCGACCTCACCCGCCGGAGATTCCTTCGCACCGCCGCCGGTATCGGAGCATCGGCGCTCGCCGCGCCCGCGATCGGGGCTTCTGTCGGCGCCAACGGGAGGCTCCGCTTCGCCATCATCGGCGTCGGCGGATCGAACTGCGGGCGCGGGACGGACCACCTGAGGCAGCTCATGGAGATGTCGAAGGACTCGAACCGGAACCTTCAGGTGACGCTCGTTTGCGACATCTATGAACGCCACCTCGAGAACGCGCGGAGGTTGGGCGGCGGCTGCGCGGGCGTCAAGGAGTGGGAGCGGGTCGTCGAGGACAAGAACATTGACTGCGTCGTGATCGCAACGCCCGACCACTGGCACGCGCCGATGGCGATCGGCGCCATGCGGGCCGGCAAGGACGTCTACCTCGAGAAGCCCATGACGCTCACAATTCCCGAGGCGAAAGAGGTCTACCACACGGCCGTGAAAGAGAAGCGCATCCTCCAAGTCGGCGTGCAGGGCTCCGAGAACCCGCACGTCTGGGGCGCCCGGGAGGCGGTCCAGAAGGGTCTCCTCGGGAAGCTCCTCTGGAGCCAGACGAGCTACGCGCGCAACAGCCGCGAGGGGGAGTGGAACTATCCCATCCACCCGGATGCGAGCCCGACGAACATCCTCTGGGACCGCTTCCTCGGCTCGGCGCCGAAGATCGACTACAGCGGCGAGCGGTTCTTCCGCTGGCGGAAGTACTGGGACTACTCGGGCGGGATCGCCACGGACCTCCATTACCACCGGCTGACGCCGCTCCACATCATCCTCGGGCCCGAATTCCCCCGGCGTGCCGTCGCCGCCGGCGGCGTCTACGTCCAGAAGGACGGCCGCGAGGTGCCGGACACGTTCATGGGGACGCTCGAGTACCCGAGCGGCCACTACATCATCCTTTCATCGTCGATGGCGAACGACATCGGCCTGCCCGTCGTCATCCGGGGCCACGAGGCCACGCTCTTCTTCGGCGAGGGCGACGACCCCGAGTACGACGGAGCCGGCGAGGTGCGCCCGCAGCAGGTCTTCCGCGTCTACTTCCGCAAGACCCACGGAAAAGAAGTCATCAAGATCGAGCCGCGCCCGCGCTCGAAGCACATGGCGAATTTCATCGAGTGCGTCCGCAGTCGTAAGTCCGAAGAACTCAACTGCGGCCCGCTCGTCGGCTATCAGACGATGGTGGGGATCAAGATGACCGTCGACGCGTACCGCACCGGCAAAGCAGTCCTGTGGGACGCGGCGAAGGAGGAAGTGGTGGGGTGAGCGGCGGCCGCTTGCCGGATGTACACAAGGATGGCACTTTGTGTACATGAGCAAGCAAGTCTCGGTGCGGGAGCTTCGCGAGAAGATCGCCGCGGTGCTCGAATCGGTGTCCGATGGCGAGCAGGTGGTGATCACACGCCGGGGCCGTCCTGTGGCGAGGATCGTCCCGGAGCGCCAGGAATCGCCCGTCAGGGCCGCTCGCTATCCCCTTCGGGGGTCGGTCCGTTCGATGAGCCGGGACTTCGATGAGCCGATCGAGGGTCTCTGGGAGGCTCAGAGCTCGTGATCATCCTCGATACCGCCCCCTGGATCTGGTGGGTCTCCGATCCCGGCCGCCTCTCCCGTCGAGCTCGGCGCGCGATCGTGGCCGGGGAGAAGTCCGAGGATTTGCTCGTCTCGGCCGTTTCAGTCTGGGAGGTCGCCCTCAAGCAGGGGCTTCGAAAATTAGCGCTGGATCGAGAATTCCGCTCCTGGATCGCGCTCGCCTCCGTCTACCCGGGGATCCGTCTTGCGCCCGTGGAGGCATCCGATTCTCTCGAAAGCGCGCTCTTGCCCGGAAAAGTGCACCGTGATCCGGCAGACCGTTTCATCATCGCCCTATCGAGACGACTCGGGGCTCCGATCGTCACCAGCGATCGCCTGATCCGCGATTACGAGCACGTCGAAACGATCTGGTAAGCGAGCCCGAAAGGCGAAGGCTACAGCGCGTTTTCCGCCAGGTAGCGGAGGATTCCCCTCACCGAGACGAAGCCCACCGTGTGGCCTTCGCGGAGAATCGGGATGTGGCGGTATCCGCCCACAGCCATCAGGTGGAGCACGCAGGCCAGCCTGTCATCCTCCCGCAACGCTTGAGGGTCGCGGGTCATGACGTCGCCGAGCTTGAGGGTCTCAAGGTCCTTACCGGCGCACTTGAGGAGCAGGTCTCGCTCGGTAAAGATCCCGACCAGCCACTCGTCGTTGAGGACGAGGACGCTTCCGAACCGGAACTTTGACATCAAGCGCGCCGCCGAAGCGACCGTGTCCGTGACTTCCAGGATGATCGGCTTCGGCGCGTTGAGCTGTGAGATCGGATCCTCGAGGATCGCCTCGTGAAGCCTCCCACGCCTTGGAGCCGGCAAATCGAGGTACTCGAGGCTCTTCAGCTCTTCTTCGGTGTAATACAGCTCGGGGGCCCGATTCCCCTTGTCCCTTCCAACTTTGTTCATGGCACACTCCCTGACGACCCAATCCCCTCAACGTCCAATCGAACTTCGATCTCTTACTCCACAAAGCCCCCTCACTCCACGAGCCACGTATCCCCCGAGGCGAGCAAACTCGCGAGGTTGCCCTTTCCCATCTTTGTCACGGCCATTTCGATCTGCTCGACGAGCAGATCCTCGTAAACGGGCTTCTCGACGGCGCGGTAGACGCCGAGCGGAACGGGGTAGTCCGGCTCCCCCATCTGAGCGAGGAGATACGCCAGCGTCGGACTGTCCGCCTTCTCGTCGTGGACGAGGAGGCTCTCCGGACCGACGCCGCTCCCCAGCTCGACTACCTCCGGCCGCAGCCCTGCGCCGATCCGGATGCCGCGGTTCTTTTCCTTGCCGAAGATGAGCGGCTTGCCGTGCTCGAGCGCCACCGTTTTGTCGTCCCGGACGTCGCGCTCCGTAAAGGAGAAGAACGCGCCGTCGTTGAACACGTTGCAGTTCTGGAAGATCTCCACGAAGGCCGAGCCCTTGTGCTCGGCGGCTCGCTCCAGGATGTGCTGGAGGTGCTTCGTGTCGGTGTCGATCGACCGCGCGACGAAGGTCGCCTCGGCCGCCAAGGCGATGCAGAGCGGGTTCAGCGGATGCTCCACCGTCCCGACCGGGCTCGACTTGGTCTTCTTGCCCAGCTCCGATGTGGGTGAATACTGGCCCTTGGTCAGCCCGTAGATGCGGTTATTGAAGAGGAGGATCTTCAGGTCGATGTTTCGGCGCAAGCAGTGGATCAGGTGATTGCCGCCGATGCTGAGGCCGTCGCCGTCGCCGGTGACGACCCAGACCGAAAGCTCCGGCCGCGTGGCCTTGAGGCCCGTCGCAAAAGTCGGCGCGCGCCCGTGGATCCCGTGGAAGCCGTAGGTGTTCATGTAGTACGGAAAACGGCTCGAGCAGCCGATCCCCGAGATGAAGACGACGTTTTCGCGGGCGATGCCGAGCTTCTCGCAGATGTTCGGCATCACGCGCTGCATCTGGGCGAGGATCGAATAGTCTCCGCAGCCCGGACACCAGCGGACGATCTGGTCCGAGGTGAAATCCTGGCGCGTGTACTTGGTCGCCTCCGGAGCGGCAGGAGCTGCATGCGGCACGGCGGTCGCCCCGCCGCCGGTGGTGTTACCCGGGTCGGTCATCTCAGATCATCTCCTCAATCTTCCGCTCGATCTCCCCGATGCGGAAAGGCTGGCCTTGTACCTTGTTGAGCCCCTCGACGCCGAACCCGAATTTTCCCTGGATGACAAAGCGGAGCTGGCCGAGGTTCATCTCGGGGACCAGCACCTTGTCGAAGCTCTTGAGGATCTCCAGGAAGTTCTTGGGGAACGGATTCATGTGGCGCAGGTGGACCGAGCTGACGCGCCCGCCGCGACGCTGAACGCGTTCGACGGCCGACGTGATCGCGCCCTGGGTGCTCCCCCAGCCGACCACGAGCAGATCGCCGCGGGCCTCGCCGAAGATCTCGAGGTCGGGTATGAAATCCGCGATCTTCTCGACCTTGGCGGCTCTGAGGCGGATCATCTTCTCGTGGTTCTGCGGGTCGTAGCTCACGTTTCCGGTCTTGTCCTCCTTCTCGAGGCCGCCGATGCGGTGCTCGAGCCCCGGCGTGCCGGGAACGGCCCACGGCCGGGCAAGGGTCGCCTCGTCCCGCAAGTACGGGAAGAATCCCTCCTTCTCGGTGCGGAACTTCACCGGAAGAACGGGGATGTCATCGACTGATGGGATCCGCCAGGGCTCGGAGCCGTTGGCGAGGTAGCCGTCGGAGAGGACCATGACGGGAATCATGTGGCGGACGGCGATCCGGACGGCCTCGATCACGATCGAGAAGCACTCGGCCGGGGTTGAAGGGGCCAGCACGCAGAGCGGGCATTCGCCGTGGCGGCCGAAAATCGCCTGGAGGAGGTCCGCCTGCTCGGTCTTCGTCGGGAGCCCGGTCGACGGCCCGCCGCGCTGGATGTCGACCAGGACGAGGGGCAGCTCGGTCATGACCGCGAGCCCGAGGGCCTCGGACTTGAGGGCCACTCCCGGCCCGCTCGTCCCGGTGACGCCGATCGCGCCCCCGAATGCGGCGCCTATGACCGCGCCGATCGCGGCGATCTCGTCCTCGGCCTGGATCGTCTTCACGCCGAAGTTCTTCAGCTTCGAAAGCTCATGGAGGATGTCGCTCGCCGGCGTGATCGGGTAGCTCCCGTAGACGAGCGGCCTCCCGGAGAGGTAGGAAGCCGTCACAAGGCCGAGCGCGAGCGCTTCGTTGCCTGTGATGCGGCGGTATTTCCCCGCTGGGAGCTTCGCCTTCTTCACGCGGAACTGGTTCGGGATGATTTCGGTCGTATCGGCGAAGCTGAAGCCCGCCTGGAGCGCGAGCTGGTTCGCCTGGACGAGCGCGGGAGACTTCTTCCCGAAGGTCAGCTCGATCCGTTTCATCGTGTTGTCCAGGGGACGGTCGTACATCCAGTAGAGCATCCCGAGGGCGAACATGTTCTTGCAGAGGTCGGCCTCCTTCTTCGTGAGGCCGGCCGGCTTGACCGCTTCGTGGGTCAGGCGCGTGATCGGCGCGGAGATCACTTGGTAGCCGGAGAGCGTGCCGTCGTGCCGCGGGTCGACCTTGATGTCCGCCTTCTTGAAGTTGGCTTCGATGAAGGCGTCCTCGTTCAGGATCAACATGCCTCCCTTGACGAGGTCTCGGAGGTTGGTCTTGAGAGAGGCGGGGTTCATGGCGACCAGGACTTCCGGCGCGTCGCCCGGCGTGCGGATGTCGTACGAACTGAAGTTGAGCTGGAAGGCGCTGACGCCCGGGAGCGTTCCGGCGGGGGCGCGAATCTCGGCGGGGAAGTCGGGGAACGTACTGATGTCGTTCCCGAAGATGGCCGCCGTGTGGGTGAACATCGACCCGGTCGCCTGCATCCCGTCGCCGGAATCTCCGGCGAATCGGATGATGACGCTGTCGAGCTCCGTGACCGCGCCGCGGGCCGGCTTTTGGGCTCTCGGCGACGGCTCCAGGGGTGTTCCTAGGCTCATGGTTCCTTTTACTCTCCAGGTGCTTGGGATCTCGAAATTCAAACGGCCTGCGTACTGACTGTGTGCGGCCAGGGAGTGCTTCTCGGGGTCTATCCTCCTTCCCTGGTCCGAATCGGCTGGTGGAACCGCGGGGGGAGGTTGAAGACCTCAGCGGGGAAGTGCTCCGCAATGAACGCCACGGCGTCGCTCGCCGACACCAGGCCGTAGATCCGCCCATCGGGCTCGACGACGGGAATGTGGCGGTATCCCCCTTGGGTCATCAACTGGATTGCGTCGCCGACCGTGTGGTCCGGGGTCAGCGTACGGGGGGAGCGCGTCATCAAGCGCTCGATGGGCGTATCGAAGCTCTGCCGGGAGCGGGCGCGCTTGTCCGCGACCGCGATCTTGTCGAGATAATCCCGCTCGGTGAAGATCCCCGCCAGCCGTCCATCCGACTCCGTGATCAGCGCGGCGCCGTCTTGCGATCCCTGGAGGCGCCGGATGACCTCCCCGACCGAAGTGTCGGAGGGGAGAACGACCGGACTCGACTTGCGGAGAAAACGGAGCCGCGACTCCTTCAGAACAGCTTCCACCGACTCGGTCGGCTTGCTTGCCGAAGCTGCGCGATCCTCCGCTTGCATTTCGGCTCCTTAACCGTTCACCGCCGGAAAGGGGGGCATAGTTCCAATTTCATTTTACGGAAACAGCGGCCAGATACACGATTGAGAATATCCGATGGCAACCGGGAAGAGAAGACCCGTCTTGACACGACCGGGAATCGACCCGGATCATACGGCCATGCCATCCGCACCCCCCGCACCTAAGACGGCCCTCGTGATCGTCGGGATGTGCGGTTCGGGGAAATCCACCCTGGCCGAGTTCCTCTCAGCCCGGAAGTGGCCGATGGTGCGGTTCGGGAGCGTCACCATCGATGAGCTGAAGCGGCGCGGCCTCCCGATCCAGGAGGCGACCGAGCGGTCGGTCCGCGAGGAGCTGAGGAAGAAGCACGGCATGGCCGCCTTCGCAGCCCTCTCGTTGCCCGCGATCGAGGAAGCGCTGGAACGGCGCCGAAAGGTCGTTATCGACGGCCTCTACAGCTGGTCGGAGTACAAGCACCTCCATGACCGTCTGAAGGCCCGCCTACTCGTGGTAGCGGTCTTCACTCCCCGGCGCGCCCGCTACGAGCGGTTGGCGTCGCGCTCCGTCCGGCCGCTGACGGCGGAGGAGGCTGAGTCGCGCGACGTCGCCGAGATCGAGCGGATCGAAAAGGGCGGACCGATCGCGCTCGCCGACTTCACACTCCTCAACGGCGGCACGGTCGGCGACCTGGAGCAATCGCTCCTCCGGATCCTGGAGGCGGAGGGGGTCGAGGTGTAGCGGGCGGGAGTATCGAATCCGGTCGCTGGACGTCCGTCATCGAAACGCTCCGATCCCGCGGTCGCTCGGCGAGACGATGGACGGACGTGATCCACAGAGGACACGTAGCAACACAGAGGGAGAAGTGAGGAGAGGCCCGTGGTTTGCTTCGTCGGCTGTCCATGGAGATCCGCTTCGACCGCGGGAGCATCGTGCTCGACTGCGGGCGATCTTTCGAGAGACGTCCCAACCGTTTTTCGCGGCGTACCGGGGAGCCTCGTGGGCCGATTTCGTGCGCGCCGCGGGCCGGACGGACGCAGGAAGGGCGGCGCTGCGGGCATTCCACGAGGCCCGGCGGATCGTCGGACTTCCTCGTTCGAAGCGCCACGCCATTGACCACCTGCTCGACCTCCACGCCGCCGATCCGACGCTCCTCTTCACCGCCGACACCGCCGACGCCTACGAGATCTCCCGCACGTTCCTCATCCCCGCCATCACCTGCGAGACGGACAGGGGGGAGCGGAAGGAGATCCTTCGGCGCTTCGATGCGGGCATCTATCGCGCCCTCGTTTCCGCGAAGGTGCTCAACGAGGGCATCGACGTCCCGAGCGCCTCCGTGGCCGTCGTCGTCGGCGGTTCGGGGAGTCCAGTGGAGCATGCGCAGCGGATCGGCCGCGTCCTGCGGCCCCTGCCGGGGAAGATCGCTCGGGTTTACGAACTGGTCATCGCCGGAACGGGCGAGATGTGGGCATCGATGAGGAGGAACAGGTCGAATGTTCCCGAGTCGGCTCCTTCGTTACGGCCTTGAGAAGGGCCGGATCGAGCCCGCTTACCTCGGCGATGAGACACTCGATCTCGTTCGCCGGCTCATCCTCGTCCACGAATCGTTCGCCGGGAGGCGCTATGTAGAGCTTCTCGATGCCCGCGAGAGGCATTCGCAGTTCCAAGGCGTCGATCCGCGCGTCTTCTCGGGGCTCTGCGCGGTCATCGAGGAGCGCATGGAACTGGCCGTCGTGGCTCCCTTCGCGCCGCGGCGGATCCGAGAGACCCTTCTTCCCCTCGCCAGGCGGGAGCTGGACCTATCGGAGGCGGAGATCCTCTCCCGCGCCGGAGCGGAACTCGAAAGGCCTATCTCTTCGGCCGCGATGCACCTCTACGGCGACCTCCACAGCGAGAAGGTGATTCGTTGTCCGAGCGGCCTTCCCTCCGCGCACGACGCGATCTCCCGGTACAACCTCCGCCTGCTTCAGGGGCTCTTCCTCAACGCCGATCGGGTTCGCATCGAGGTCCGCGATCAGCTCCGCCCCGTCTGGCGCTTCGCGCGGCTTCAGGGGCTCATCATCGAGGTGAAGGAGACCGGCGCCGGCGGCGCCCGCCTCGAGGTCACCGGTCCGCTCTCGATCTTTCGCCACACCCGCAAGTACGGGCGCGCTCTCGCACGGTTCCTTCCTGCCTGCTGCGTCGCCTCGCGGTACCGGCTCGAAGCTGACCTGCGCCTAGGAGAACGGGAAGGGACGCTGGTCGTCACGCCCGCGGACCGCGTGCTTTCGACACATCGGCCCCCGTCCCTCTTCGACTCGAAGGTCGAGGAGCGGTTCCATCGAGATTTCCTGCGCTTAGTGCCCCCATTCATAAGTCCGTGTAGGGTTTGTTGCGCCCTGAATATTCGAAGACCCAAGACTCGTGGAAGTTCATCCGGGCGCAACCCTGCGGGCCGGGCGCTTTTGGCGCCATG
>Ga0187893_10001227_pt1 | contig 63278 bp, 57 predicted proteins | sample MA1701074metaG_FD_139574 | JGI IMG/M metagenome (GOLD analysis project Ga0187893, IMG submission 139574) | White microbial mat communities from a basaltic lava cave in the Kipuka Kanohina Cave System on the Island of Hawaii, USA - MA170107-4 metaG ... | reverse complement strand
GCCGCCGGAGGCCGCGGGGGTCCAGCGCTCCTCGACGGTCAGGTTGCCGTTGGCGCCGGACCAGAACCCGGCGACCCAGGCGACCTGCGCGATGGTGGCGGGCGCCCCGCGCAGCGCCGCGGGGGCGCGCGGCTCCAGGGCCGCGTCGGAGCGCTGGTACACGGTGGCCACGGCGCGGGTCGCGGCGGCCTGCGTCATGGTGCTTTCCACGGTGAGCGTGTCTGCGGCGGCCAGGCGCAGGATGCGCTTCACGCCCCGCTGCCCAGCAGGTAAAGCGCCGCCGCCCGGGGGCACCCGGCCGAACCCGGTCAGCACCAGCGCATCGCCCTCCCACTCGGCCGACTCAACAAACTCGGAATCGCCTTCGCACAGGCGGCCGGGGACGCGGAAGCTGGTGCGGCTGCCGTCGAGCTTGAAGACCGCGGGGACGTTCTCCTCGCGGACGGGGCGGGTCACCGTGAGCGTGCCGGGGTCGAAACGCAGGGCGAAGCGCGGCCCCAGGATGGGGCTGGGGGCCGCCGCGATGCCTCCCGCCGGCGCCTCGGTGGTGGACACCCACGTGCCGGAGAGGTCCGGCCGGCCCTGCGCGGGCAGTGTTGCGATAAAGCTCACAAGAAGCAGAGGTGTTGAAGCCACACGCGCGACAACGCGGCGCCTAGCGGTCATAGCATTCTCCGCACACGGATGAATCGTAGCTCCGGCGCATGGGAGCGTCTTGTAAAAATGCGTCATGGCGGCCCGCGGCCGGCGGCTACCGCTGGCCCGCGGCGGAGGCGGCCAGGAGTCGCGCGAAGCGGCTTTCGCGGGTGGCTTCGCTCTTCGCGCTCATCACCCACCTCACGGCTTTCTTCTGGTAGCTGGGGGCTTGCGCGGCGAAGAACGCCCAGGCCGCTTTGTTTTTCTTGAACGGTCGCAGCAGGGCCGGGGCCAGGCGCGGCGGTTGGCGCTGCGCGTAGGTGTACAGGCGAGACTTTTCCGGGACGCGCGCGGCGAAGGCGGCGCGGCCGGCCGGGGTCATTTGGCCCGCGGCTTCCAGTTCCTTCACCAGGCGGATGTTGATCGCGCTCCAGGTGCTGCGCGGGCGGCGCGGGGTGAAGCGAATGGCGTAGCTCTGGTCGTCGAGCCGGCGGCGGATGCCGTCAATCCAGCCGAAGCAGAGCGCCTCGGCCACGGACTCGGGCCAGGTGATGCTGGGCCGGCCCGTGTCCTTCTTGTAGTAGCCCACCAGCAACTCGCGCGCGGTGCGGTGATGCTGCGCCAGCCACTGCCGAAAATGCCCCGGCGTGGGAAAGAACTTCGGTTTGGCGCTCTTGCTTGGCTTGTCCATCCAGACCCCTTAGCGGGACATTCGAATACCACCCACGCCAACCGGCCGTTCGCTTGGGCTGTGGGCCACGATTCCGAGCCCGCTTGCTGGCCCGCTCTAACCAGCTGAACTTTGCTTCTGCGCGCGTCCGTCGAGCCAACGTAAAGCGCCCGCTACGCTTGCTCCGCAGGATGTAAACCCAGGCCATGGCAAGAATGGTAGGCCCGTGCGGGCTCGAACCGCAGACCTCTACCGTGTCAAGGTAGCGCTCTAACCAACTGAGCTACGGGCCTACCGATGATGCTCCGATTCTAGCACCGCGCGAGGCCGCGCGGTAGGGCGCAGTGGGGCGGCACTCTCCCCGCAATCCTCTGGAGAGCGGGGGTTGGTTCGAAATAGGGTTGGCGACGCCCGGGAGGAGGACAGCCACGGAGCAGGGCGGCCACGTGCGCGCGCTCGCGCTGTGGTAAGGTAAGGTTTTCCGGGGGGCGAATCATGTGGGGAACAGTCCACCGCATTTCAACATGGGCGACTCTGGTGATGGCTTTCGCCGCGGGTTTGCCGGCCCAGAGCCCGCCAAAGCCGCCGGCCGTGCACACCGTGGAGGTCTCCGTCCCAGTCAAGGAAGCGCGCACGGGGGACCAAATCAAGATGACCGCAGTTGCCAAAGACGCCGCGGGCAACCCGCTCGAGGTGAAGCCGACGGCGTGGTTTGCCGCGCCGTTCGACCTGGCCGCCGCAGACGATAGCGGTCTGGTGCTGCTCTACGGCCCGGGAGAAGTGACCGTAGGGGCCATCGTGGGCGGGAAGACCGGCACGACTAAGATCATGGTGAGCGCCCCGCCGGTGTCCATGATTGAGGTGGCGCCATTGCCCGCGCCGCTGGTGGTGGGCGGAACGGCGCAGCTTAGGGCCACGCCCCGGCTTGCGGATGGGGATCCGCGCAATGATGTGCCCGTCGAGTGGACCTCGGAAACGCCGGCGATCGCCCAGGTGGACGCGGCCGGAGTGGTGACGGGAGTGGCGCCCGGCAAGGCCCGCTTGCGCGCCCAGGCCGAAAGGGTCAGCACGGGACTGGAGATTCGGATCACCGCCAACCCGGTGGCCCGGCTTTCGATGGAGCCGGCCACGGCCCGGGCCCGCACCGGAGACGTGGTGCGCTTCTCCGCGCGAGCCGCCAACGCCGCGGGCGCCGCGGTCAAGGACACGCTGATCCAGTGGAGCGTGGGGCCGGAAGGAGCGTTCATCGAGCCGGACGGCGCATTCTACGCGGAACGCCCGGGCACCTACCAGGTGCGCGCGGGGATCGGCCGGCAGGGCGCGGTGGCCTCCATCACGGTGGGGCCGCGCCATGCCGAGCGCGAGATCGAAGTGGTGGGGCGCATCCCCACCCGGGATTTCCAGACCGCGGAGGAGTGGATCATCGGGGACGTGGCTTATGTTTCCACGGTGTCCGACAAGCTGTTCTCCTACGACGTGGCCAACCCGGCCCGGCCCCGCCTGCTGGGGATGCTGAAGGTGGACTCGCGCCACATGAACGACGTGAGCACGACCCCGGACGGGAAAATCGCCGTCATCACCCGCGAGGGCGCCAGCAGCCGCAAGAACGGCATCGTCTTCGTGGACACCAGCGACCCGGCCAACATGAAAGTGATTTCGGAGTACAGCGCCACGGTGACCGGCGGGGTGCACAGCGCGTTCGTGGAAGGGCATTACGTCTATCTCACCGACGACGCCACCGGCTCGCTGCGCGTGATTGACTTCCGCGACGTGCGCACGCCCAAGGAAGTGGCCCGCTGGCAGGTGGAAAAGACCTACGCGCGCACCCTGGAGAACCCCGAGGGGCCGTTCAGCGCCGGGCGCTACCTGCACGATGTGCAGGTGAAGGACGGCCTGGCTTACCTGGCCTTCTGGCGCGACGGGCTGGTCATTCTCGACGTGGGCCACGGCATGAAGGGGGGCAGCCCGGAGAATCCCCGACTGGTCAGCAACCTGCGCCTGAACTACTATGAGCTCTACGGCAACGGCTGGCTGGCCGGTGCCCATGCCGTCTTTCGTTACAAGAATTACGTCTTTGTGGGCGACGAGGTGTTCCCGCCGATCCCCAATATCCAGTCCAAGGACCGCATCGCCGTCCGCGGAGTGGTGCACGTGATAGACGTGAGCGACCTCGAGAAGCCCCGCAAAGTGGCCGAATACCAGGTGCCCGAGTCGGGCGCCCACAACGTCTGGGTGGAAGACGACATCCTCTACATGGGTTACTACAACGGCGGGGGGCGGGTGGTGGACGTGAGCGGCGAGCTGCGGGGCGACCTCTACCGCCAGGGCCGGGAGATCGCCCGCCTGTGGACCGGCGACCCCAACGGCTTCCGCGCCAACCTGCCCTTTGCCTGGGGAGCGCAGCCCCACAAGGGTCTTATCTACTTCAATGACATGAACAGCGGCATCTGGATCGCGCGGCTGGGCAAGCCGCGCTTCCAGGGCTCCGCTACCGCTCCGGCGAACTAAAGCAGCCACCGGCCCGCTCGCCGCGACGCTGCCGGCCCGCGGCGTGGACCCCATGCCCAGACGCCGCACCGGCCCTTGACCACGGGCCGGGATTCTCCTACATTTTTTGCCAATGTGGGGGGACACATCTGAGGGAGTGCGCGGCGCGATTCTGCGGCCAACCCACCGGTTGCCTTCCTTCTCGGGTCCCAGACGACAGGGGTGTTCAAAGGAGCCGATCATGAGGAACGCATTCCGGCGGGGCGCGCTGCCGCTGGTCATCTTATTGGGTTGCATGTTTTGCGCGGGGCCGGCAGAGGCGCAGACGTTTCGCGGCACAATTCTCGGGACTGTGAGCGACTCCAGCAGCGCCAGCGTGCCCGGCGCGAAAGTGGTCATCAAGAACACGGACACCGGGCTGACGCGCGAAGCGCAGACGGCGGACGACGGCAGCTTCACCGTGCCGGAATTGCCCATCGGCAATTACTCGGTGACCGTCGAAAGGAGCGGCTTCCAGACTTCGGTGACCACCGGCGTGCGCGTGGACGTGGCCGCGGAGCGCCGCGTGGACGTCACCCTCAAGGCCGGCGACGTGGCCCAGCGCATCGAGGTCTCCGGCGAGACGCTGGTCCAGGTGGAAACCACCACCAATGCGCTGGGCGGCGGCTTCGACTCCAAAGAAGTTCTCAACCTGCCCGTCAACGGGCGCGACTTCCAGAAGTTGCTCTTCATGGTACCCGGCGCCACCGGCGACCCCAGCGGGGGGATGGATTCCCCCGGTTCCTTCGGGCTGGTCAGCGTGAACGGCAACCGCGGCCGCTCGAACAACTACCTGCTGGACGGCACGGACATGAACGACGGCTACCGCAACCTGCCGGCCATCAACCAGGGCGGGGTGTTCGGCACACCGGGGACGGTGCTGCCCATCGAGGCCATCGCCGAAGTGCGCGTCATGTCCAACTTCGACGCTGAGTACGGTCGAAACTCCGGCGCGGTGGTCAACATCGTCACCAAGAGCGGCACCAACGAGTTTCACGGCAGCGTGTTTAATTACTTCCGCCACGACAAGCTGAACGCGCGCAACTTCTTCAACGTGGACCAGGACGCCACCGGGGCCCCGCTGCCCAAAGACAAGTTCCGCAACAACCAGTTCGGGGTGGCCGCCGGCGGACCGCTGGCGCGCGACCGCACCTTCTGGTACTTCACCTACGAAGGCCAGCGCGAGCGCGTGGGCATCACCTCGCTGAACAACGTGCCCAGCCTGGCCGCCTTCGAGTCCGCCGTGCGCCTGCTGCCCGGCGGCAACCCCGCAGCCACGTGCGCCACGACCATTTTCGCCTGCGTCACCAGCCAGCCCGCGGGCGCCGTCAACCCGGTGATCCTCAGCCTCTTCAACCTGTGCAACACCGACGGCAGTTGCTCCGGGGACCGCGACGTGTGGCCCGCGGCTAACCTGGCCGACCCCAACTTCAACTCCGTGGCCAGCACCCGCGCCTTCAACAACGCCGACAGCTTCATCGTCAAGCTGGACCACAGCTTCACTCAGAACCACAACCTGAGCGGGCGCTACTTCTTCGGAGACAGCCAGCAGAGCTTCCCGCTGGGCCTGGCCGGCGGCAACAACCTGCCCAACACCAACACCGATTCGCCCATCCGGGCGCAACTCATCTCCATCAGCTATGTGGCCGTGGTGAGCCCGCGGCTGGTCAACGAGGCGCGCTTCGGCTGGAACCTCTACCAGCAGGACTTCTTCGCGCAGGACCGCGCCGTCTTCGGCAACCCCGCCACCAGCATCGGCATGAACAACGGCATCACCGACCCGCGCGACTTCGGCCTGCCCACCATCGTGGTGGACGGCTTCTCCGCGCTCGGCTCGGCGCGCTACTCGAACCCGCGCGGCCGCGACGACACCAACTGGCACCTGATTGACAACATCTCCTGGAAGTTCACCCGCCACGACGTCAAGTTCGGCTACGAGTTCCGCCGCACCGCGGTGGATTCCTTCTACGACGCGCTCTTCCGCGGGCGGTTGCGCTTCGACGGCTCGGGCTCGCTGGGCATCGGCGACCCCCTGGCGGAGTTCCTGGCCGGCGACCTGAGCACCGGCTTCGGCGCCAACCTGACCGCGCGGGGCAATACCGACCGGCAGGCGCGCCAGAACTCGCACGCCTTCTACTTGCAGGATTCCTGGCGCGTGGGCAGCGACTTCACCGTCAACCTGGGCCTGCGCTGGGATTACTACGGCGTGATCCGCGAGGAGCAGGGGCGCTTCAGCGTGTACGATCCCGCCGCGGGCCTGGTGATGCAGCCGGACCTCTACGCCAAGGACCTGAACAACTTCGGCCCGCGCGCCAGCATCGCCTGGGACCTGGGCGGCCGCGGCAGCAGCGTGATCCGCGCCGGGGTCGGCGTCACTTACGATCTATTCGCGCAGGACTTCTTCACCGGGCAGATTCCCTTCAATTGCTTCTCGTGCCCGGGGGTGGCCTACAACCCCATCGGGCCCGACCCGGTGACGTTCGCGGCCTTCGCTTCCATTGCGCAACTCGCGCCGGGCGCGGCGATTTTCCCCGCCGTGGGCGGTGATACCACCGACATCTTCACCGTGGGCAGCCTGCGCACGCCCTACATCTACAACTTCAACCTGAACTGGCAGCAGCAGACGCCCGGCGCCGGCGTGTTCCAGTTGGGCTACGTGGGCTCCGCCGGCCACCGCCTGTTCCGCATCCGCGACAGCAACCAGATGAGCCAGGCGGACATCACCGCCGCAGACAATGCCGGCGGCTGCGTGCTGAACGCGGGCTGCACCACGTACTACCCGCGCGTGTTCACGGCGCCGGTCAGCCCGCTGGCCCCTTTCGAGCCGTTTTACCTGAACGCTCTCGAGACGGAATCCAACTCCAACTATCACGGCTTGCAGGTCTCCTGGCGGCAGCGCAACTGGCGCGGCTTCAGCCAGCAGGTGAACTACACCTGGTCGCACGCCATCGACGACGCCAGCGACGGCCAGGACTTTGTCCCCAACGCCTCCCAGCCGCAGGACTCGCAGAACGCCCGCGCCAACCGCGGCAACTCCAACTTCGATACCCGCCACCACTTCACCTGGTCGTTCACCTACGACTTCCCCAAGTGCGCCGGGTGCGGCGAACGGCTGGGGGCGGGCTGGCAGGTGTCCTGGGTGGTCAGCCTGATCAGCGGCCACCCCTTCCACGTCAACTACGACTTCACCGACGACTTCAGCGGCAGCGGCAACTTCTTCGACCGGCCCGACGTGGTGGGCCCCGTGGTGACCAACAACGGCGACCCCACGCGCTTCCTGGACTTGAGCGCGTTCCAGGCGCCGTGCAACTTCAACTCCACCATCGGCACCTGCGACGGCGGGCGGCACTTTGGCTCGCTGGGGCGCAATTCCATCGTGGGCCCCTACTTCCGCAACCTCGACTTCAGCATTGTCAAGGACACCAGGATCACCGAGCGCTTCCGCGTCCACCTGCGCGCCGACTTCTTCAACCTGTTCAACCATCCCAACTTCTCGAACCCGTGGCTGCCTACCTTCTTCGCGCCCGCTGACTTCAACGGCATGGACGCCACCGGGCGCAGCATTGGCTTCTTGCCCATCACCGCGACGGTGGACACCGGACTGGGCAACCCCATCCTCGGCGGCGGCGGCCCGCGCTCCGTGCAGTTTGCGGTGAAGCTGGTGTTCTAGCGAGGGGCGCGGAGGCCCGCAGGGTGGCCCGCAGCGGCGGGTGGCATGAATCGGGGCGGTAGGAGCCGGCGGCTGCGGTACCGGACTACGGGGGCATCAGGCTGGGGCGCCGCGGCGCTGCTGGAAGCACTCCCGGCAATAGACGGGGCGGCCCTGCGTGGGCTTGAAGGGAACGGTGGTTTCTTTCCCGCACTGCGAACAGGTGGTCTTGGTTTCCGAGCGCTGGCCGTAACCGCCGCCGGCCCCCGCGGCCCCCGCGGGCGACTGGCCCCGGCGGCCCTTGCAACCCTTGCATCGCTTGGGCTCGTTCTTGAAGCCCTTGTCGGCGAAGAACTGCTGTTCGCCCGCGGTGAAGACAAACTCCGCGCCGCAATCCACGCACTTCAGGACCCGATCGTGGTATTCCATGGCAGTCGCCCCCTGGCCCGGGATGGGTAGGCCAAAAAGAGAAACGCCGAATCAAACACGGTTCAGGAGTCGGTTCCCTCGGTGTCTCCCTCCCGCTTTGACTCGGCGGCTCTTCACAACCAATTCAACCTGGGGGCTACTCCACTTCCCGCCGCTGCTTTTTCCGCGCGCGCTTGCGGGCCAGGGCCTGCTTGGTACGGCGCTTCTCCCCGGGCTTCAGGTAGTAGCTGTGCTTCTTGATTTCCTTGATGATGTCTTCCTGCTGTACCTTGCGCTTGAAGCGGCGCAAAGCGTTTTCCAGGCTTTCACCTTCCTGGATGACGACTTCTGCCAATGGAACTCACCCACTTTCCCTCGGCTCGACGCACACTTGCCCTCGAAAACCCCTCATGAGAGCGTTATGCCAGAGGCTTCTATTCTACCCTTTGCGCAAAGTCAAGACAATAATTCCAGCGGCGTGGGAGAGCCTACTCACATCGTATCCCCCTGGCGGGTTTGCAGTGTTTGAGTGGGAGCGGGCGAAGGAGTTGTTCGTTTGTTTGGAGGGGATGTGGAAAAGGCCGCCGTAGCCGCCGTCGCTGTGGAAAACTGGTGGTCCGGTCGGATGTTCCGACGCGGGCAACCGGTCCGACGAGTACCCGAAGCTCGCGCTGATCCCGTTCAAGTAGCTGAACCCGGTCAACTGGTTGGCCGCGCTGTACGTCGCGCTCCCCGCATACGTCGCGCCGGTGGAGTTGTTCTTCACGTGCTGCACCCGCCCGATGGCGTCGTATTCGTGCTTCACCACCCGCCCCGAGGGATACGTCATCGCCACCACTTCCCCCGCCAGGTTGTACGTGTAGGCCGTGGTGTAATTCATATTGTAGACCCTTTGGAGTGCGGGAGCTTGCTCCCGCTTTGCCTTTGCGCGCAGCTTGTTTACCCTGAGGCGCGCAGAAGGGTCTACCCTGAGCCGCCCCGCCGGCGCGAAGGGCTGCGCGTGGATTGAACTGCGGCAGGCTCATCACGTAAGGCACGCGGGGCCGGCCCCGCGCAGGGCAAAGCGGGAGCAAAGCTCCCGCACTCCAAAGGGTCACCGCGGCGCGGCTTCGATGGAGGTAACGGCGAGGGCGCCCGCCACGGGGGTAGACGTGTCCAGCGCTTTGGCGTGGCGCTGCACGCGGGGCCGGCCCCGCGCAGGGCAAAGCGGGAGCAAAGCTCCCGCACTCCAAAGGGTCACCGCGGCGCGGCTTCGATGGAGGTGACGGCGAGGGCGCCCGCCACGGGGGTAGACGTGTCCAGGGCTTTGGCGTGGCGCTGCACGCGGGGCCGGCCCCGCGCAGGGCAAAGCGGGAGCAAAGCTCCCGCACTCCAAAGGGTCACCGCGGTGCGGCTTCGATGGAGGAGACGGCGAGGGCGCCGACGACGGGGGTCGTCGTATCGAGCGCTTTGGCGTGGCGCTGCACGCGGGGGCGGCCCCGCGCAGGGCAAAGCGGGAGCAAAGCTCCCGCACTCCAAAGGGTCACCGCGGCGCCGCTTCGATCGAGGTGACGGTGAGGACGCCCGCAACCGGGGTAGACGTATCCAGGGCTTTGGCCTGGCGCTGCACGCGGGGGCGGCCCCGCGCAGGGCAAAGCGGGAGCAAAGCTCCCGCACTCCAAAGGGTCACCGCGGCGCGGCTTCGATGGAGGAGACGGCGAGGACGCCGGCGGGCGCAGGGTTGTGGGTCGGCGGCGGTGGCCGAGACGGGGCGCGGCTGGTAGGTGGCCGAGGCCGCATCCTCGAACTCCGCGATCAGCTCCGTGCCCGCGTGAAGGTACCAGGTGCGCCCCGCGCCCACCACCTTGATGGTGCGCAGCGAGTGGCCGTCGAAGGCGTAGGTGCTGTTCATGGATAAACGCCGAAACCAAACAAGTACATTACCGTCGCCACTCCAGCCAGGGCTTGCCATTCGTCTGCCAGGCTGAATCTTGCCTCCCAGGTCCCCGGACTGACTTGCTTGAGTTTTGGAAACGGAGTCGGACTAGTCGTCGGCATTCGCTCATTGCAAGGAGCCCATCCGCCGCCCGGCGGAACACTGCCACGTCTCTCCCGAACTCTTCTTTTGACAACTGTTCCTGTCATGGTTTCTGCGCCGGATGCAAATAGACGGCGCGCCCATTCTTGCGGGCAAGGCTCATCTTCGAGCCAAGCGCCCGCGCGCTGCAAATGCAACCTGCCCGGATGGAACCCGGCGCTACGCCGCAACTGGCTCCGGCGGGGAGTCCCAAGTACAATGCGGCGCAGAAAGGAGCGAGGCGCGGATGTCGCTGATGCGCAATGCGATTGGGGTGCTGCTGGCGGGGGGCCAGGGCGAGCGGCTGTGGCCGCTGACGCGGGACCGGGCCAAGCCGGCGGTGCCCTTCGGGGGCACCTACCGCATCATTGACGTCACGCTGTCGAACTGCATCAACAGCGACCTGCGCCGCGTCTTTGTGCTGACCCAGTACAAGGCGCTCAGCCTGAACCGGCACGTGCGCGACGGCTGGTCCAGCCTGGTGGGGCTGGGCGAGTTCATCGAAGTGATCCCGCCGCAGATGCGCGTCTCCACCAACTGGTACCAGGGCACGGCCGACGCGGTCTACCAGAACATCTACTCGATCGGCAGCGTGCGCTCCAGTTACGTCCTGATCCTATCCGGCGACCACATCTACAAGATGAACTACGCGCGGATGCTCCAGCAGCACGCGGACTCCGGGGCGGACGCCACCGTGGCCACCATCGAGGTGGCGCCGGACGTGGCCGCGCGGCAGCTCGGGGTGATTGACACCGACGAGCACGGGCGCATCACCGGCTTCCTGGAGAAGCCGGCGGAGCCGCCGCGGTCGCGCTTCAACCCGGGGAAGGTCAACGGCTCGATGGGGGTGTACATCTTCAATACGCAGTTGCTCATCCCCATCCTGATCGCCGACGCCGAGGACCCCGACTCCAGCCACGACTTCGGGAAGGACATCCTGCCCAAGATCATCAGCAAGTACCGGGTGTTCGCCTACAACTTCATGGACGAGAACAAGAAGGAGGCGCTGTACTGGCGCGACGTGGGCACGATTGACGCCTACTACGAAGCGAATATCGACCTGACCGCGGTCACGCCCACGTTCAACCTGTACGACAAGACCTGGCCGCTGCGCACCCACCAGCAGCAGTACCCGCCGGCCAAGTTCGTCTTCGCCGATGAAGAGCGCAAGGGCCTGGCGGTGGACTCGGTGATTTCGCCGGGGTGCATCGTCTCCGGCGGGCGCGTGCGCAATTCCGTGCTGGGGTACGACGTGCGCGTAAACAGCTTCTGCGATGTGCAGCACTCCCTGCTCTACAACCACGTGAACATCGGCCGGCACTCGCGCATCCGCCGCGCCATCATTGACCGCCACGTGGACCTGCCCGAACGCAGCGTGATCGGCTACGACCTGGAAGCCGACCGCCGGCGCTACCACGTCACCCCCGCCGGCATCGTGGTCGTGGTCCGCGACGAATCCATGCTGGAAGAGCCGGAATAAGAGTGGAAGAGTCGAAGAGTGAAAGAGAAGAAGAGACATGCCAAATGCCTGCTCCAAAAAGCAAGGTCCTTCGAGGACCTCCATGTTCACCAGGCTGGCGCGCGGACTCATGAACCAGGTCTATGATCTGACCATGACCGGCCCCGTTGCAGGGACCCGGCGCTGATGGACCAGATGCGCCGAGCCGCAGTCTTGGTCCTGTCCCACCTCGCGGAAGGCTTCGAGAAAGGCACAGGCCCCGAGTTTGCGCGTTCGTTGTTCATCGCCAAGGGATCGAACGGTGAAGTGCGCGCCCCGGCCATGGTCGCGCCGGACGGCAAGTACTGGACCAATGGAGAGCAACAAGGAGATTGAGGACCGTACCCGGCGGCTGGGGGCCGGCGTGGCGCAAGTGATTTCCTACCTGAAGCGCGCGCCTAAGCGCCCGGCGCGTGGATGTCGCGTTTCTCTTTCACTCTTTGACTCTTCTACTCTTTCACGCATAGAATCGCGCCACCATGAACACCCGAATCAAGAGCGTGCGCGGGCGGCAAGTCCTCGATTCGCGGGGGAATCCCACGGTGGAGGCGGAAGTGTCCCTGGAGGGCGGGGCGTGGGGGCGCGGGGCGGTGCCGAGCGGAGCTTCCACGGGGGAGCATGAGGCGCTGGAGCTGCGCGACGGGGACAAATCGCGCTACCAGGGCAAGGGCACCCTGCAAGCTGTCCAGAACCTGAACCAGACGATTGCGCCCGCGGTGACCGGGCAGGACGCCGCCGATCAACGGGCGCTCGACCGGCGCATGATGGAGTTGGATGGCACGCCCACCAAGAGCAAGCTGGGCGCCAACGCCATCCTGGCCGTCAGCATGGCTGCGGCGCGCGCGGCGGCGGCGGCGGCCGGGCAGCCGCTCTACAAGTACCTGGCGCGCTACTCGACGAAGGCGGGCGCCAACCTGCTGCCGGTGCCCATGATGAACATCCTCAACGGCGGCGCGCACGCCGATAATTCCGTGGACTTCCAGGAGTTCATGGTCATGCCGGTGGGCGCGGCCAGCTTCAGCGAAGGGCTGCGCTGGGGCGTGGAGATATTCCACACGCTGAAAGGCGTACTGAAGAAGAAGGGGCACAACACCGGCGTGGGCGATGAAGGCGGCTTCGCGCCCAACTGCAAGTCCAATGACGAAGCGATTCAACTGGTGCTGGAAGCCATCACCGCGGCCGGTTACAAGCCCGGCGAGCAGGTGGCCATCGCGCTGGACCCTGCGGCCAGCGAGTTCTACGACAAGGCCTCCCGGATGTACGTCTTCAAGAAGTCGGACCAATCGGCGCACACGCCGGAGCAGATGGTGCTCTTCTGGAAGAACTGGGCGCGGCAGTTTCCCATTGTGTCGATCGAAGACGGCCTGGCGGAAGACGACTGGCCGGGGTGGGAGTTCATCACCCGGGAACTGGGGGCCAAGCTGCAACTGGTGGGCGACGATCTGTTCGTGACCAACACCACGCGCCTCGAGCAGGGCATCGGCCAGAACGTGGCCAACGCCATCCTGATCAAGCTGAATCAAATCGGGTCGGTGACCGAGACCATCGAGGCCATCGAGATGGCCCGCAAGGCCGGGTATTCGTCCATCATTTCCCACCGCTCCGGCGAGACCGAAGATGTGTTCATCGCCGACCTAGCCGTGGGCGCTTCCGCCGGGCAGATCAAGACGGGCTCCGCTTCCCGCACCGACCGCGTCGCCAAGTACAACCAGCTCCTGCGCATTGAGGAAGAGCTGGGCGGCGCCGCCAAGTACCCCGGCCGCGCGGCCCTGGCGGTGAAGTAGCCTGAGCGCAGGGCATGCAGGAGCGGGACTGCCCGTGGCGGCTTCCGTGCGGTTCCTTCCCCGGGGATTCGTCTCCGCGGCTACGCGCGCGACAGGGTTGCGGGTCTACTTCAGCACCAGGCCGCCCCAGACCAGGCCGGGGCCCAGCGCGGCAACGAAAATGGGCGCGCGGGCGGGCGGCGCGTGGCCGGCGCAGGCGGCCAGGGCGCGGGCCAGCGCGACTCCGCACGTTGAGGAGCCCAGGTTGCCGCTGGTGCGCGCCACCACGGGGAACTTCGCGGCCGGCACGCCCAGTTGCCGCGCGAGCATTTCGACCAGGCGCGGGTTGGGCTGGTGGGTGGCAAAAGCCCCCACGGCGGCACGCGGGAAACCGCTGCGCAGTTCCAGGTCGGCGATGATCTGCTCGAGCTTGTCGAGCGCGGCGCGCGAGAGCGCTTCGCCCTGAAAAGCCAGTTCGAGCCGCCCCTTGTCCCGCAGGTGGACGCGGATGGCGTGGGCGTAGGCGCCGGAGCCTCCGCCGACCCACTCGCCCAGGTGGTAGCAGCCGTTGGCGTGGCCGGGCGGGGCGGCGCGCAGGACAAAGGCGCTGGCGCCGTCACCGAACAAACCTCCGAACTCTCCCTTCACCGCGCCGGGACGCAGTTCGCGGCTGTGGACGTCGGCAGTGATCACCAGGGCGCAGCGCGCGGCGCCGGTGGCGACGAACGAGCGCGCGGTAACCAGGGCATTCAGCAGGCCCATGCAGCCGCCGCCGACGTCGAGCGCGCTGGCGGCCACATCGGCCAGCAGGCCGGTGTGCAGCCGGGCGCACAGGGAGGGGAAGCCCACGGCCGTCTCGCTGGTGGCGATGATCCAGTCCACGTCGGCGATGCCCGCGCCTGCGGCGCGCAGGGCTTCTTCGGCGGCCGCCGCGCCGAGCGTCGCTTCGTCTTCGCCGCGGGCCGCGCGGGCCACCGATTCGATGCCCGCGCCGCGTCCCAGCTTGCGCGCGGGCAGGCCAAACTCCTTTTCCACAGCGGCAATCTCGACGAGCTTGCTGCCCAGCGCCACGCCCCACCCGGCAATGGCGGCCACGGCGAGAGCGGTAGCCGCGGCGGGTTCGCGCTTCGACGCCGTCGTGGGGGGTGTATCCGTGCCGCCGCCGGCCAGGGCGGCTTCGAGCATTGCGGTCCGGCTGCGGGGGCGGTCCATCATGCGGTCGTCGAAATCGGCGCAGCTGGTGGCCCGGGCCACGTCGCGCACCACGCCGACCCAGGCCATCGAGTCCACCGCGCCACACTCGACCAGGTCATCCCCGGCAGACGGCATCGCCGTGCCCGGCGCGAGCGCGCGCCGCACGCAGTCCTCGATGGCCTGGCGCGTCCGCTCCGGCGATAGGTTGGTTTCGCTCATTTCACTCCAATTTCGCGAGCGCATCATTGAGCCACGACTGGCGGGGCATGGGCAAGAGCGTATCGAGCATCACCTGGCAACGGCCCCAGCGCGGGGGATGCGGGCGCGTCAGCCCCAGGCGGACGAAGCAGCCCAGCGAATCGAGGGCCAGTCCGCCCAGCCAGCGGTTCACGCGCCGGCCGCGGCTGGCGCCGCCCATTTTCTCGATGACGGTTTCGACGAAGAGGCGCCAGCTCCGGTCCACCACGGGCAAGTCCGCCAGCACGTCGCCGGAGGCCAGCGCGATGTAAGCGCGCAGCGCGTTGGCTTCCCACTTGAGGCGCACCTTGCGCGCCTGCGCGCCGCAAATCGAGCGCGCCGCCTTGGGCGCGTGGACGCTGGCGCCGGTCTTCCCCGGCTGCACCGGACAGCCGAAGAGGTCTTTCACTGTTTCGGCGACTTCGGCGCGCCGCAGGCATTCGCGCAATTCCTCCTCGTCCACATTGCCGTTCTCGCCGCGCACGCCGGTGGACTTGCGGTCTTCCAGGTGCGGGCGGAACACCTCCACGGTGGACAGCTCGAAATGCAGGCGGTCGCCGCGGCGATGGGGGAAGGCGGCGGGCCAGGCGTTGGCCTCGGGATGGCGCGCGGGCAAAGGGCGGATGGAGCGGTAGCGTTCGCCGTATTTCTCCAGGCCGATGATGCAGTGGCCGCCGGCCATGCGGGTGATGTCGCTGAGGATGAGCTCGGTCATGACGCGGCGCCTTCGTTGGCGGATTTACGTTTGCGCTTGAGGGCGCGCGCGGGTTTCTCACTGACCAGGTGGCGAATCTCAACGGTGCGACCCTGCGCGCGCCACGCCGCAGCGAGCAAATCGGCGACCAGGCGGCGATGGCATTTTTCGGGCCCCGGCTCGGAGCACAGCAGCGCGACCGCGCCTTCGTAGGCCTCGGGCGCTATAGCCGCAGGCACGCCGCGCTCGCGCATCAAGGCAAGAAACGCCGACTCGTACGCCGGCCAATCTTTGCTGGCGCGGTAGGCTTCGCGGATGGGCGGGCTCGGCGCCAGCAGCGGCTCGTGCGCGTAGGCCATGCCGCCGATGCGGTCGAGAAAGAACTCCAGGTCGGGGTGCTTGGCGTAGCCGGAGAGCTGGCCGGCGCGGCTCTCGCGCACGTCCACCACCTTGCGGACGCCGGCTTCCGCCAGGAGGCGGAAGAACTCCGCGGCGGTTATTCCCGTGAAGCCGATGGTGCACAGGGTGATGGGCATGGGGTCACCAGCGGTCCACGGTCTGGGGGTCGGCGCGGAAGGCGCACTCTTCCGCCTGGCGCTTGTAGGCGTCTTCGAGCGTCGCGGCGCGGTCGGCGGCGAAGAGCGAGCCGCTGCTCACGTCGCTGAAGCCCACTTCGGCGAGCATGCGGTCTTCGGCGGCGGCCTGCGATTCGATCGCGCCGCCCTTGCGGATGTGCAGGGGCGATACGCCTGCCTCCACCAGGGCCGGGCCAATCATCAGGAAGCGGTGGCAGGTGAGGGGGTCCTCTTCGGCGCACAGCAGGGCCACGGTGTGCCTCTCGCGTTCCTGCAAGACGCGTTCGAGTCCCTGGCGGAAGCCGAACGATTTGCGGCGGCGGCGGTAATCCACCAGGCCGTCCACGCGGTAGGCGTCCGGGTCTTCCGGGCGACCGCCCAGTTCCTCGCCAAGAGAAACGTAGGCGAAGCCGGCGGCGCGCAAGGCCAGCTCGAACTCCGGCTGGCTGAACTGCGGGAAGCGCTGGCTGAGCGGACGGCTGCGCACGTCGGCGACCAGCGACACCCCGGCGGCGCGGAGCAGGCCGAGGAAGAGTGGCAGCTCATGGTTGGAGTGGCCGATGGTATAGAGGGGAGGCATGACGCGCGGCTGTAGAATCGGCTCCCTAGAGGCGTTGATCATTCTGCACGAAAAGGCGAAAAGAGAAAATCGAAAAGAAATGAGAAGAGGGCTCCCTCCCCGGATCGGCAGGCCCCGAGCTCGCGCAGTCACGACATCGTCCCGCAAGACAAGCCGATCCCCGTGGCTTCCCTTCCCCGGCAGAAGTGTGCTCCCATAGCGGGGCTGCCGTGACAGCAACCACCCATCTGGGGGCCGACCTCAAGGCCAAAATCGTGGGCGAGGCGGTCAGCCGGGCCGTCCATGTCCTCTGCTTTCTCTATATAGCGCGCGCGCTGGGCGCCAACCGCTTTGGCGAACTCAGCCTGGCGCTGACTGTGGGGCAGCTCGCCGGTTTTCTTCTGCTGGACCCCGGCCTCAACACGGCCATGGTGCGGCGCCTGATCCGGGCGCCGGCCGGCGGCGCGCTGCGCGCGGGTGTGACGCTGGGGTGGAAGGTCTGTCTGGCGGCGCCTATGTTTGCGGTGCTGGCCGCAGCGGCCGCCGTCCCGGCCGCGCGGCTTCCTCAACCGCAACTGCTCCTGCTGGCGGGGAGCTATGCCCTGGCACTGGCCCTGCTCGACTGGGTCTGCGCCATCACCAATGCCTACTCGCGTTTGGATCTGGAAGCCAGGATACGCATCGGGAGCCGGCTGGGCATGGTGGCGGTAGCCGTGCTGGCGGATTGGACGCAGTCAACGGCAGGGGTGCTGGCGGCCATGGCCGGGATTACGGCTGTGGCCGCCGCGGCCGGGTGGATGTCCGTGGCGCGACATTGCTTGCGGGCAACACCGCGCTGGAGTTGGGACGAGGCGCGGCAAGCCCTGGCAGAGGGACTGCCGGTAGCGTGCGCTACCTGGCTCACCGGGGTGTATCAACGATGGGACCTCCTGTTCCTGTCCGCTTTCCAGGTTTCCTACGAGGCGCAGGGCTGGTATGCGGCGGCGTACCGCATTTTTGAAATGTTATCCGCGGCGCCGGTGATCCTCAGCGTCGCGGCATTTCCCAGCCTGGTGCGGCTGCACCAGGGGGACCGGAAGGGATTCGAGGAGCTGGTGGTGCTGGGACTCAAGTCAGCGGTTACCGCGGCCACGGCCGCAGCGTTGATCACCGCGGCGTTCAGCGCGGTCATCATGTCCTTGCTCTACGGACCGGCCTATGGGGGCGGCGCCGCGGCGTTGGAAGTTCTCGGTTGGGGCGCCGTGCCTTTGTTTGCGCACCTCTTCCTGCTGCAAGCCAACGTGGCCCGCGGAGGCGCGGGGGTGAATGTCTGGTGCGGGGCCGGGGCGCTGTTGGCCGGGTTGGTGGCCAACGTATTGCTGATTCCGCGTCTGGGGATGCTGGGCGTTGCGTGGGGCAGCCTGGCCGCCCATGCCACGTTCACCGTACTGGCCGTCGCGGCCATGAGTCGGCGGGCCCCGGGCTACGCGCTGCTGCGCGCCGTGTGGGGGTTGACGCTGGCCTGCGGGGCCGCCGCGTGGCTGGTTTACGCCGCTCGGCTGCCTGCCGGTGCGCGGCTGGCGCTGGGCATTGTGGTATACACTTCCGTCTTGCTGGGCGGCAGGATCCTGACCCTGGAGGAGGCCCGTCAAGCAGTGCGGCTGCTGAGAGGTCAGCATCCTTCAGGGAACCAGCCCGCGAATGCAGGCCCGGAAGCCCCGGCGCGAGGAGACCTGCCTTGATGCCGGGGCCGTCAATGCAACCCCCGCCCGCGGCCGGTTTGCGCGTGGCCCTGGTGCACTACTGGTTCACCGCGCGGCGAGGCGGAGAACGGGTGCTGGAGGAGCTGGCCGACCTGTTCCCCCAGGCCGACCTCTTCACCATGTTCTACGACCCGGAGGCGCTCAGCCCGGGTCTGCGCCGGCGCGGGATGCGGGCCTCCTTCCTGCAACAGGTGCCGGGGATCGTGCGGGTTTACAAGAGCCTGATGGCTCTGTATCCCCTGGCGCTGCGCGGTCTGCCGCTGGGGGACTACGACCTGGTCATCAGCCACGAATCCGGGCCGGCCAAAGGCCTCCGCCTGCGCCGCGGGGCCCTGCATATCAGTTATACGCACACCCCCATGCGGTACATCTGGGACATGTATGAGGACTACTGCGCCCGCGCTCCCCTGGGTGCGCTGGGCAGGGCGGTCTATTCCCTGAGCAGCCACTACCTGCGCCGATGGGACGCGCGCGCGGCCGCTCAAGTGGACCATTTTGTAGCCAGTTCGCGCAACGGAGCGGCCCGGGTGGCGCGTTGCTATCGCCGCGAGGCCGACGTCATCTATCCGCCGGTGGCCATGGCGTCTTTCGCCGGGGAGGTGTCGCCGGAAGACTTCTACCTGGTGGTGAGTCCGCTGGTGGCCTACAAGCGCGTGGACCTGGCCATCGCCGCGTGCAACCGGCTAAAGCGGCGGCTGGTGGTGATCGGGCAGGGCGAGGAGGCTGGCCGGCTGCTACGCGAGGCCGGGCCAACGGTCAACCTGCTCGGCTACCAACCGGACGAGGTGGTGCGCCAGCACTACCGCCGCTGCCGCGCCCTGCTCTTCCCGGGCGAGGAGGACCTCGGCCTGGCGCCCATCGAAGCACAGGCCAGCGGGCGGCCGGTGATCGCCTACGGCCGCGGGGGCGCGCTGGAAACCGTGCGGGCTTCGTCCACGGGGGAGCAGTTGGATGCGGCGCAGTCCACCGGACTGTTCTTCGCTCAGCCCACGGCGGAGTCTCTCGCGGAGGTGATGCTCGAGTTCGAGCGCGTGGAAGGGCGCTTTTCACCTGCGTTCATCCGGCAATGGGCGGAGCGGTTCGATACGGCACACTTCCGCCGGGCGATGTCGGACTATGTGACGCGCAAGCTCGAGGAACACGGTCATGGCCCCGTGCCGGGAGCAGGTCCGGCCGTAGGCAAACCGTAGGGGCGGGCCTTCAGACCCGCCCGAGCCGTTGCTCGCTGTCGAACAAGAAGCCAGCAGCTTGTTGAAAAACACTCTTGAGTGTCATCCCGAGCGAAGCGCGGGATCTGCATCTTGCAGAAGAGTCCGGGAAATGGAGATTCCTGGCCGCCTGCGGCGGCTCGGAATGACAAGCGCCGGGGTTTTTCAACAAGCTGCTGGAGCGTGCCCTCCGTGGCCGCACGGGTGGGGCGGGGTCTGAAGACCCGCCCCTACGGTTTTTGCCCGGCACCCGGGGCGATGGCGCGGGTGTGTTGGCCGGCCGTCTCCGATGGACTAGGATAGAAGTCGCGCCGCCCCCGGCGTGGGATCTTGTGACACCGCCGCATCCCCGGCGGCCAGGGAGCCTTGTGTCCAGCGGTGAACACGTCCTGGTGGTGGAACGCGGCGCAGAGACCGGCGGGGGGCTGCTGGAGCTGCTGCATCGCGCCGGCTATCGCGCTACTCCGGCTTCTTCGCTGCCGGAGATTCACGCCCTGGTGCACACCAACCACATTGCCGTGCTGCTGCTGGACGACCGCGCCGCGGGCCTCAATCCCGAGGCGTTGCTGGGGGAGATCAAGGGAGCCGCTGCTACCGCGACGATCCGCGTGATCGTGCTTGCCGGCGCGGACCCCGCGGGCCGGGCCCGGTGGCTGGACCTGGGCGCCGATGATGCCTTCGCCTGGCCGGGCGACCCCAGCGAACTGCTGGCCCGCGTGCGCGCCCAGTTGCGCGCCGGGCGCTCGCTGCGCCAGTGGTGGGACAAGGCGCGCCTGGCGGAGGAAGGCCAGCGCATCGCGCACACCGCGTTCGAAGCCCTGGCCGTCACGGAAAAAATGACCCGCGACGCCTTCCGCCTGGACCGGCGGCTCAACCGCGGCATCGCCATCTTCGTCGTCCTGGCCGTAGTCATGGCCGGCATTTTCTTTCTCTTCTCGCGCCACGCCCGCCAGGAGACGCAGCGCGCCTACGCCGCCATCACCCGGCTGGAGCGCGGCATCGCCTCCGGCGAAGACCTGGTGGCCGGCGCCGCGCGCATGCGCGCGGAAATAGAAAGGTCCGCCGCCACCACGCTGGAGCAGCACCGCGATCGGCTCGAACAGCAGTCCGAGCAGCTTCGCGCGCGCATGGCCGAGGCCGGCTCCGCGGAAGTCTCCGCGCTGCGCAAGCAGCTCAACGAAACCAGCACTCAGATCCGCCGCCTGCAATCTGCCAGCCGGGTGGCGCAGAACATCATCCGCACCTATGCCCCCAGCGTGTGCCTGCTGCACGTCACCATCGCCTTCCGTCATCGCGAATCCGGCTTGCGCCTGCGCTACGGCGGCATCAACCCCCAGGGCCAGCCCCTGGCCGATAGCGCGGGCAACCCGGTGGTGGGAGTCGAGGGCACCGGCCCGGAGGTGCGCGCGGACTTCTTCGGCACCGGCTTCCTGGCAGGGCGGGACGGGCGCGTCCTGACCAACCGGCACGTGATCGAGCCATGGTGGAAAGACGCGGAACTAGCCGCGGTCGCGCGGGAAGGGGTGGACCCGGTGATCGCCGAGATCAGCGCCTACTTTCCCGGCGAACCACGGGCCGTGCGCATGGCCACGCGCAAAGTCTCGCCCGCCCTGGACCTGGCCATCGTCCAGGGGGACATGACCGGCTTGAAGCGCCCGGTGCTGCTGCTGGATTCCCGCAAGGAGGCCGCCGTGAGCGGCCAGCCGGTGGTGCTGATGGGCTATGCCACGGGGCTGGACGCCATCCTGGCCCGCGCCGGCGAAGACACGGTGCGATCCATGGTGCAGGCCGCCGGGGGCAACCCGCGCGAGATCATGGGGCAACTCGCCCAGCGCAACCTGATCCGCCCGCTGACCACGCAGGGCCACGTCGGCGACGTGCTGCCCGACAAGATCGTGTACGACGCGCAAACGGCCCACGGCGGCTCCGGCGGCCCGCTCTTCAACGCGCAGGGAAAAGTGATTGGCGTGAACTTCGCCGTGGTTCGCGGGTTCGGCGGCTCCAACTTCGGCATCCCCATCCGCTACGCTGAGGCGCTCCTGAAGTAACGGGAGGGGACCCCGCACCCCCCTGGCGCTCACTGCTGATCGTAAAGCTTGACGTCCTTGCCCAGAAGGTACTTGTCGAACCAATTCAGGATGTGCTGCAGGCGCTCGACGCGGTGGGCGGGGCGTCCGGTGCGCGAAAGGTCGTGCGTTTCGCCGGGGAAGCGCACCATCACCGCGACTTTTTTCTGCGCCTTCAGCGCGCGGAACATGGCCTCCCCGCCCTGGCCCGCGGGGGTGCGCAGGTCCGCGTCTCCTTCCACAAACATCATCGGCGTATTGATTTTCTCGGCGAAGCGCACCGGGGAGCGGTGGGTGAACTCCTCGGGGTCGCGGAAGGGATACGACCGGAACCACGACGGCGTGAACAGGGAAAAGTCCGCCGTGTACCAGAACGCCGTCCAGTCGGCCACCGACCGCTGGGATACGGCCGCCGCGAAGCGGTTGGTCTGCGTCACCGTCCAGTTGGTCAGCAGGCCGCCGCCGCTTCCGCCGGTGACGCCGAGCTTCTTTTCGTCCACGTAGCCGCGCTTGAGCACTTCATCCACGCCCAGCATCAGGTCGCGGTAGTCCTCCCCGGGGTAGCGGTACTGGATGATATTGGAGAACTCCTGCCCGTAACTGGTGCTGCCGCGGGGATTGGTGAAGAGCACCACGTAGCCGCGCGCGGCCATCCACAGCATCTCGTGGTACATGGTGTGGCCGTACGGAATGTGCGGCCCGCCGTGGATTTGCAGGATGAAGGGATACTTCCGGGAGGGGTCGAAGCCCGGCGGCTTTAGGATCCAGCCGTTGATTTTCTTCCCGTCAAAGCTGGGGTACCAGAGCTCCTCCGCGGGCGGGATGTCCAGCCCGGCGAAGAGCGCGTCATTGTGCCGGGTGAGCTGCGTGAACTTCCTGGTGGCCGGCTCGAACAGGAACAGGTCGCACACGCGGGTGATGCTGCTGAGGGTGACGGCCAGGCGCGTCGCGTCGGGCGTGGCGCTGTAGGAGACGATGTCGTGGTCGCCGGTGGAGAGCGTTTCCACCGCGCCGGTGGCCGCGTCCACCCGGACAAAGTTGCCGCGGCCGTGCTCGGTGGTGGCCAGCAGGATGCCGCGGCCGTCCGCCGTCCACACCAGGGGCTGCCCGCCCCCGCCCCGGGGAGGGCGCTGGTCGCCGGCCACGCTGCTGCCGATTTCGAAGTCGTATTTCTCCGTGAGAATGCCGGCCTTGCCGCCGTCGAACACGAACAGATCGTTCTGCTGGTGCGATTGCACGCGCGCGGGGTTGAAGAAGCCGGTGAAGGCGAAGCGCGCGCCGTCGGGTGAGGGGGTGGGGTCGTTCACCGGGCCGTCGATGTCGATGAGCACCTGCGGCTCGCCGCCGGCAGCGGAGACGGAGAAGGCGTTCGAGTCCGCCGGGTAGTAGTATGGCTCGTCCACGCGGTTCGAGACGAAAAAGATCTTGGAGCCGTCGGCCGACCACGCGATGTCGCCCTCGCTGTACTTGCCGAAGGTGAGCTGCATCGCTTCCGCGGGCCCGGAGTGCGCGGGGTCCACCGGCGCTGTCCAGATGTGCGCCACGGCCGCGGGGTCCATCCAGCCCGCGCCGTTGAAGCGATAGACGGCGCGCGTGACCACGCGCACGTCGCTCCTCTTCGGCGGCGGGCCGCCCTTCTTCTTCTGCTCGATCGCTTCGGGGGAGGTGGTGCTGGTGAAGGCGATGGTCTTGCCGTCGGGGGACCACGCCGCGGGCGAGGCGCCCGCCGGCAGGTCGGTGAGCTTGCGCGCCTCGCCCCCGCCGGCCATGGGCAGCAGATGGATTTGCGGCGGCTCGCGCTCGGGGCTGCGGGTGAAGGCCAGGGTGCGCCCGTCGGGGGACCAGCGGGGGGCGCCGTCGCGCGGGCCCGCGGTCAGCCGGCGCGGCGCGGCGTCGCCGCTGGCGCTTACGATCCACAGGCTGGTGTCATAACGGTCTTCCTTCTCGTTCACCATCACCTGCACGTAGGCCACCTGCTTGCCGTCGGGGGAAATCTGCGGGTCGGCCACCCAGATGAACTGGAGAAAGTCCTTCTCGGTGATCGGCCGTTTGCCCTGGGCCGCGGCGCCTAGGGGCAGCGCCGCGCAAACCACTGCCAGCGTAGCGATTCTGCGTCCAGCTCTCATCACGCCCTCCGGAAGCCCGCGCAGAATATCCCGTTCCCCGCGGTTCCGTCCACAGACTTTTACCGCCGGACTTTCTCCCCGGCGCCGCGGGCCGGGTTTTGCCTAATGCCCGCCGCTGCGCTATCGTGCTGGGTTGCCATGGCCGCGCCGACGAAGACCGGGACGATTCTCGACCGCATCGTGGAGGCGCGTCTCGCCGCCATCGAGAAAGGCAAGCGGCGCGTCCCCGAGGCCGTGCTACGCATGGCGGTGCGCAAGGCGGAAAGGCCCCGCGATTTCGCCGCAGCCATTTCGCGCGATGCCACTAATATCATCGCCGAGCTGAAGAAGGCGTCGCCCTCGAAGGGGGTCATCCGCGGGCAGTTTGAGCCGGCATCGCTGGCGGCGTCACTGGCGAACGCCAGCGCCGCGGCGCTCTCGGTGCTCACGGAGGAAGAGTTCTTCCAGGGCTCACTGGCTCACCTGCGGGAGGCGCGCAAGGCCGCGCCTGTTCCCGTGCTGCGCAAAGACTTCCTGGTGGACCCCTGGCAGGTGTGGGAGGCGCGGGCCGCCGACGCCGACGCCTTTCTGCTGATTGTGGCCATCCTGAGCGACGCGCAGTTGCGGGCGCTGCTTGCGCTGGGCGCCGAACTGGGCATGGCCCCGCTGGTGGAAGCGCACACGGGCGAAGAGCTGGCCCGCGCCCTGGACGCCGGCGCGCGCGTCGTGGGCGTGAACAACCGCGACCTGCGCACCTTCGAGGTCCGGCTGGAGACTTCGTTCGAGCTGATCGAGCGCATCCCCGGCGACCGCATCGCCGTGTGCGAATCCGGCATCCACAGCCATGCGGACGTGCGGCGGCTGCGCGCCGCCGGTTTCGACGCCTTCCTGGTGGGCGAACACCTGATGCAGGCCGCCGATCCGGCCGCGGCCCTGCAAGCCCTGACGGAAACCACGGATCAACACGGATGAACACGGGCGCGCGTGGGAACAAGCGATGAGAGTCCGCGCGAAAATCTGCGGCATCACGAACTGGGCGGACGCGAAGCTGGCTGTGGACGCGGGCGCCGCGGCGCTGGGCTTCAACTTCTACCCGAAGAGCCCGCGCTACATCGAGCCGGAGGCCGCCCGCCGCATCGTTGGGCGGTTGCCGCGCGGGGTGCAGGCCGTGGGCGTGTTCGTGAACTCGAAGCCCTTTGCGGTGGCGGCGCTGGCCGGCGAAGTTGGGCTGCACTCCGCGCAATTGCATGGCGACGAGCCGCCTGGTTGGGCGCAGACCACCGCGGCTTTCCTGCCGGTGTGGAAGGCGTTTCGCGTCAACGGCCGGTTCCGGCCGGCGCAACTCGCGGCGTTCCGCGCATCGGCCGACACGTTCCTGCTGGACGGATTCAGCCGGCGCGCGCGCGGCGGCACAGGCCGGACGTTCGACTGGGGCCTGGCCCGCCGCGCCGGGCGCTTCGGGAGAATTGTCCTCGCCGGCGGGCTCAACGCGGAGAATGTCGCGCAGGCCATCCGCGAAGCACGCCCCTGGGCGATTGACGTTTGCAGCAGCGTGGAAGCGCGCCCCGGCAAGAAGGAGCCGCGGAAGTTGCGCGAATTCATGAGCGCCCTGGCGACTTGCGAAGTAACGAACACGATCGGCCCTGGCCGGTTGACCACATGACCGCATCACCCCCAACCTGGCCCGACGCGCGGGGCCGCTTCGGCCCCTTCGGCGGACGCTACGTTCCGGAGACGCTGATGGCGCCGCTCGAGGAACTCGAGCAGGCTTACGCCGCGGCTCGCGCCGATTCGGCGTTCGCGTCCGAGCTCAATTCCCTGCTGCGGAACTTCTGCGGACGGCCCACGCCGCTGCAGTTGGCCGCGCGGCTGACCGGGCACCTGGGGGGCCCGCGCATTTACCTGAAGCGGGAAGACCTGCTGCACACCGGCGCGCACAAGGTCAACAACTGCATCGGCCAGGGCCTGCTGGCGGCGCGCCTGGGCAAGCGCCGCATCGTCGCCGAGACCGGCGCCGGGCAGCACGGCGTGGCCACGGCCACCGTCGCGGCGCGGCTCGGCCTCGAGTGCGTGGTGTACATGGGCACGGAGGACATGGAGCGGCAGCGGCTGAACGTCAAGCGCATGCAGTTGCTGGGCGCTTCGGTGGTGGGCGTGGATGCCGGCAGCCGCACCCTCAAGGACGCCATCAACGAAGCCATGCGCGACTGGGTCACCAACGTCCGCAGCACGCACTACCTGCTGGGCTCCGTGCTCGGCGCGCACCCCTACCCCGTGATGGTGCGCGACTTTCAATCCGTGATCGGCCGGGAAGCCCGCGCGCAAATCCTGGAGAGCGAGCGCCGCCTGCCGGACCTGCTGGTGGCCTGCGTGGGCGGCGGATCGAACTCCCTCGGCCTGTTCCACGAGTTCCTCGGCGATGCGGGGGTGAGAATGGTCGGCGTCGAGGCCGGGGGGCGCGGCACGGCGCTGGGCGAGCACGCCGCGCGGCTGGCCGCGGCCCAGGGTTTTTCCGGAGCGCGCCCCGGTGTGTTGCAAGGCACGCTTACGCACATCCTGCAGGACACGCACGGCCAGGTGGCGGCGACGCATTCGGTTTCCGCCGGCCTGGACTACCCCGGCGTGGGTCCGGAACACGCCTGGCTGGCGCAACAGGGCCGCGCCGAGTACACCGCAGCGAGCGACGATGCGGCCGTGGCCGCCGCCCGGCTCCTGGCTCGCACCGAGGGCATTATCCCGGCGCTCGAATCGGCGCACGCCATCGCCGAACTGGCACGCCGCGCGCCGCGGATGAGCCGCGAGCAGGTGGTGATCTTGAATGTGTCCGGCCGCGGCGACAAAGACATGGAAATCCTGTCGAAGTATTTGTGATTTTCGCTGGATTTCGTGATTTTGCGATTTTGCGATCTGGTGATGGCCAACGGAATGTCCGTGCGGGGAATCACGAAATCGCGAAAAACAACGATGGGCAATACCGTCACCGGCACACGCATCTCCCGCAGGTTCGCCGAACTGCGCGCCGCGGGCGACCTGGGCTTGGTGGCGTTTGTCACCGCGGGCGATCCCTCGCTCGAGGCCACCGCGCAGATCGTGCTGGCGCTGGCGGAGGCCGGCGCCGACGTGGTGGAGCTGGGCGTGCCCTTCAGCGACCCGGTGGCGGACGGCCCCACCATTCAGCGCTCCAGTGAGCGCGCGCTGCGCGGCGGGGCCACGCTGGCGGGAGTGCTCGGCTTGGTGGGGCGATTGCGCGCCCAGACCCAGGTTCCCCTGGTGCTCTTCAGCTACTACAACCCCGTGCTGCAAATGGGACTGGACAAGTTCGCCGCAGGGGCGGCGCAAGCGGGCGCGGATGGAGTTCTGCTCACCGACGTCACCCCGGAAGAGGCGGGCGACTACCTGGGCGCGGTACGCGCGCGCGGATTGGACACTATTTTCCTCACTGCGCCCACCTCCACCGATGCGCGGCTGAAGCTCATTGCCGGGTCGTCCACCGGGTTCCTCTACGTCATTTCCCGCACCGGCGTCACCGGGGCGCAGGACGCGCTTCCCGAAGACCTTGCGGCGCTGGCGCGCCGGGCGCGCGCCGCCACCGGTCTGCCCCTGGCGGTGGGCTTCGGCATTTCCCTGCCGGGCCACGTCGCGATCTTGGGCGGGCTGGCCGATGCCGCGGTGGTGGGCTCGGCGCTGGTCGGGGAGATCGAACGCGCCCCGGACGCGGCCGGGGCCGCGCGGGCCGTGGCCCAGCGCGTCCGCGGGTTGAAACAAGCCGGGCGCAAGGGCATGAGCATCCGCCGCCCGGAGGCCACTTGAGGGGGGCGAACCTCCCGGGCGGCTTATTGGCTGTCTGTTTCTCCCACGGTGCTTGCCGAAGCGGGCGCCGGCAGCCGGTTGGAAGGAACAATATGCGTGAACCAGCGCAAGGAGAAAAAGCGGTGACGGCAGGCTTCGCAACGGTAGGCCGGTGAGAACGTCGCCCGGCGCAACACGGGAAACCACGCTCCTACCACGTGACTGCGCGGGATGCGTTGCAGTTCGAAGCTGCCGCACCGCGGGCAATGCGTGAAACCCAGGTGCCATACGGCCACCCGGCGGGCCCAGAAGCGCGTCCGGCACGAGCGGCACCGCCAGGGCAGGAACCCCAGCAGGGCGCGGCCGCGGTCGAACAGGCCGCGCCGCTTGGACCGCCGGCACTCTCCACTGCGGCAACTGGGACAAATCACGGGCGCTGCTCTCCAGGGGCAAGAATACGACGGTGGAATCGCCGGCGGCAACCCGCGCGGGCAAAGTCCCGTTAACGAAGCCGCTACACGAAGCGCGGTGATAGAATGGCCGGGAAGAGAGGGGTCCAACGCCAGTGCCCGCCTACACCGGAGAGCACGCCCGCGCGGGAATCCGCGGCAAACTGCCGCCCCTGGAGACCTGGCCCAACCAGTTCCCGGGCTACGAGATCACCATCCGCATGCCGGAGTATTCCTCGGTGTGTCCCAAGACGGGGCTGCCGGACTACGGCATGCTGACCATCCAGTACCGCCCCCGCAAGCTGTGCCTGGAGCTGAAGGCCCTGAAGATGTATCTGCTGGGGTACCGCAACCTGGGGATCTTCTACGAGAATGCGGTGAACCGCATATTGAGGGACATCGTCGCGGCCACGCGTCCCGCCCATTGCACGGTGCGCGGCGAATTCACCGCGCGAGGGGGTCTGACCACGACGGTGGAAGCTCGCTGGCCGGGCCCCAGGCGATGAACGCCTGGGCTTGCCGCTTCATCCATCCTCTTCCAGGAGTCTAAGGATGGCGCGCAGTTCGTCGCGGGCTTGGCGCAGGGCCCTTATTCCGCGGGCGCGGTAGGGACGCTTCGGTGAGTCTCCCGAACCGGCCGCGGGACCCCGCGAGCGGGCCGCCGGCTCGCCTCTGCCGGCGGCTGCGGCGCTGTTGTCCTTCAGGTGCTTGCGCGCCCCCGCGATGGTGAAGCCCTGGTCATAGAGCAGCCGCTTGATTTCCATCGCAACCTCGACATCTTCGGGACGGTAGCGCCGCTGGCCCCGCGGGCTCTTCACCGGACGCAGCATGGGGAACTCCGTCTCCCAGTAGCGCAACACAAAGGGCTTCACCGCCACGCGGCGGCTTACCTCGCCGATGCGCAGAAGCCTGTCCATATCTGCCGCCCCGAGATTATCGCTTCTTAAGGCGCTGGTGGAAGCGCAGGGGGGCGCCGGTGAAGTCAAACGCGGCGCGGAGTTGGTTCTGGAGAAAGCGCTCGTAGCTGAAGTGCAGCGGGCGGGACTGGTTGGTGAAGAGCACGAACGACGGGGGGGCCACGCCGGCCTGGGTGATGTAATAGATGCGCACCCTGCGTCCCGACGGGGAGGTGCCGCGGTCCAGGTCCACCGAGTCGAACCACCGGTTCAGCTCGCCGGTGGGGATTCGCCGGCAGTAAGAGGCGAAGGCGCGATCCACCAGCGGGAAGAGCTTCGCGGCGCGGTCGCCGGTGAGCGCGGAGAGGAACGCCACCGGGGCGTAGTCGAGGAACTTCAGCTTCGCGCGGACCAGTTGCTCGTAGTCGCGGAGCAGCCGGCCGGGGTCCAGGAGGTGACTCGTGATTTGTAACTCGTGACTCACGCCCTTCTCGTGGCCGCCGCCCCGCTCGGGACCAAGGCCCGCCGGCCTGTCGGGTAACCGGGCTGCCCGGTTCTTCATCCCCTCTTGCCCTCCTGTCCCTTGGCCCGTTTTTCCTCTGTGCCTCTGTGCCTCCGTGGCTGCGGCCAGCTCCAGCGCGCGGTCCCACTTGTTCATCACCAGGATGGTGGCGCGCCCGGCCTGTTGGGCGTAGCTGGCGATGGTGGCGTCGCTGGAGGTGACGCCCTGGGTGGCATCCATCACCACCAGGGCCACGTCGGCCTGTTCCAGGCTGCGCCGCGCCATGACCACGCTGAGTTTCTCCGCCACCAGTTTGGTCTTGCCTTTGCGCCGGATGCCCGCCGTGTCCACCAGGCGATAGGCGCGGCCCTCGCGGCGGATCACGGTATCCACCGAATCGCGCGTGGTGCCCGGCTGCGGTGAAACGATGGAGCGTTCGCTGCCCGCCAGCCGGTTCAGCAGGGTGGACTTGCCCACGTTCGGGCGGCCGATAATGGCCACGCGGAGCTCCTTCGTTTCCTTCACCTCCTCCATTTGCTGCACTTCCCCCAGGTCGCGGATCACCGCATCCAGGAGGTCGTCCACTCCCAGGCCGTGTTCCGCGGAAATGGGAAAGACCTCGCGGCCCAGCTCATGGAACGCGGCCGCCAGGTCCATCTGCTGGGCCGTGTCGGACTTGTTCACGGCGATGAGCAGCGGCTTCCCGGTGCGGCGTAGCAGGCGGGCCAGCTCGGCATCGAGCGGGGTGACGCCGGCGCGCCCATCCACCACCAGGACCAACTGGGCAGCGGCCTCGATGGCCACGCGGGCCTGCCGCAGGATCTCGCCGGGGATGCCGGCCTTTTCGTCACCCACGATTCCGCCGGTGTCCACCACGTGGAAGGAGCGGCCGCGCCAGGCGGCCGTGCCGTAGATGCGGTCGCGGGTGATGCCCGGCTCGTTGGTCACGATACTGCGGCGCGATTCGGTGAGGCGGTTGAACAGCGTGGACTTACCCACGTTGGGCCGCCCGCAAATCACAAGGGAAGGGAGTAGCTGGGTCATAGAGGTTACAGCCCGCGCGCGGAAACATCCAGTATAGCAGGCCGTCGCGCGGTCAGGGGCGCGGGGCGACGCGGAAGAAAGCGATGCCGGCGGCCTGGGCGGGGACGTCGGCGCGGGCCACGGTCCTGAGCGACTTCAGGTCCACCACTTCCACCGTGCCGGGCTCGGCGCCCACACCTTCCACGGAGAAAAACGCATAGCGGTCGTCGGAGGAGACGGTCACCCCGTGCGGCACATTGCGCAGGGTGGGCAGCCGGGCCAGCTCGCGGCCGGAGGCGGCGTCCAGCACGGAGACGGACTGGCCGCGCTTGTTGGTGGCCAGCAGTTTCCCGTCGCGGGTTACGGCCAGATTGTACACCCCTGGGCCTGCCGGGATACGCCGCGTGACTTTCCAGGAGGCCGCGTCCACCTGCACGACTTCGCTGGAGTTGTTGCAGGCGACAAAGATGGCCGCGCCGCTGGCCGAGGGTTGCGCCCAGGTGGGCGAGCAAACGTCGTGGCCGGGCGCGGGAGGCTCGGCGCCCTTCCCCGCGGCGCGGTGTCCGGCGTGGACTTCCCGGGCGATGGGCGGCGGCCCGGCCGCGCCTTGCTCCCGCCCGCGGGTCAGGCGGAGGTGGCGCGACACGCGAAGTGTCTCCGTGTCAATTTCCACCAGCAGGTCGTCCATCATGCATGCGGAGTAATGCCGCGTGCCGGCGGGGTTGATGCGCGACCCGTGCGGCATCGTGCAGGTGGCGATTCGCTTCACTTCCAGCATGGATTCCGTGGCCACCACGGAGACGGAGGAGGGCGCCATGTCTCCGTGCAGGTTGAAGTTCACCGCATAGAGGAAGCTGCCGTCGGGGGTCAGGTCCAGCGTGGCCGGGAACATGCCCAACGCGACGCGCCCCAGCACGCGGTGGTCGCCGGCGTCGTACTTCCACACCGACCCGCTGGGCCGCCCGTGGCCGAGGGAGACGTAATAGAACCGGCGGTCCGGCGAAAAAGCGATGCTGTGCGGCCCGTCCACGTCGGAGGGCATCGCCCCGGTGTCGAACTCGCGTTCGACATGCGCGGCGGCGCCATCGAAGCGCACCACGGCAATTTTGTCCACGGCTTCACACACCACGTGAACCATGTAGTCCTGCGCGCTGCCCTGGCGCGCGGCGCCCATGCCGGCCAGCGACGCCAGCAGGGCCAGTCCGGCGAAGGTGAAGGCGCGCCGCGGCTTCATCGGGAAACACCCGCCTCCCGCAAGAGCTGGACATCTTCCTCGGTCAGGGCAGCGCCAAGGAGTAACTCCGGCCGGTTGCGAGCGGTCTTGGCCAGGGCCATTTTGCGGCGCCAGCGGCGAATCTCCGCGTGGTTGCCGCCCAGCAGCACTTCGGGCACGGCCCAGCCGCGAAACTCTGGCGGACGGGTATAGTGCGGGCAGTCGAGAATGCCCGGACCGGCGACGGCGGGCTCCCCGCCGGCAGCGGGCCCGGTTTGAGCCTTGCATCCCGCGGCAGCCGGCTGGCCCTGCGCGGAGAATGATTCGTTGACCGCTGAATCTTGGTGGCCCAGAGCGCCGGGGAGCAGGCGGGTGACCGCGTCGAGCACCAGGGCCGCCGGCAGTTCGCCGCCGCTGAGCACGAAGTCGCCCACGCACAGTTCGTCGGTGGCCAGATGTTCGGCTACGCGCTCGTCCACGCCTTCGTACCGGCCGCACAGCAGCACCACGCGCTCGAGCCCGGCCAGGCGCCGCGCCTCCGGCTGTCGAAAAAGTTTGCCGGAGGCGGAAAGCAGGACCACCGCGGTCCCGCCGGCCGGCGGCTGTGGACGGGGGACCGGTGAGGCGCCCAGAAGGGCCTCGGTCGCCTCGAAGAGCGGCTCGGGCTTGAGCACCATGCCTTCGCCGCCGCCGAAGGGCCGGTCGTCCACGGTGCGGTGGCGGTCATGCGTGAACTCACGCAAGTCTTGGACGCGCACATCAATCCGCCGGGCGTCGCGCGCGCGCTTGACGATGCCGTGGTCCAGCGGCCCGCGAAAGAACTCCGGGAAAATGGTGACAATGTGGAAGCGCATCGCGAGCTTGGCCCCTGGCCCGTCCCTGCACGGGGCGGGGCGCGCGTTAGATTCTACCTTGCAGTGGCGGCGCAGTTCAGCCGGTGGAGCGCGGGGGCCGGGGGATCCAGCGCCACACGCGGCGGCAGTAGGCTTCGTAGTCGGCGCCGAATTGCTCGCGCAGGGCGGGCTCCTCGTAGAACACCACGAAAAGGTGCAGGATGGACCCGAAGATGGCCAGGTAAGGAAGCAGGCGGACCGAGCCAAAGAAGAGCGACTGCCCGAGGATAGCTGTGCCCACAGCGACGTACATGGGGTTGCGCACACAGCGGTACGGGCCGCGCACTACCAGCCGCCGGGGGGCGTCCCACACTGCGGGCGTGCCCAGCCCGATGACGGCAAAGTTCCATCCGCACCACAACAAGCCGGTAACACCCAAAGCGAAAACCGCGGCGCCGCCCCATTGGAGAGGGGACCACGCCGTCCATGCCGGAACGGCCGGCGAATCCAGCAGGGAGTAAGGCAGGTAGCCGCCCATGGCGCCGGGGACAATCGCGAAGAACACCAGCGTCTTCACCAGCGCGAAGGCCTGGGTGGCGCGGGATGGCGCGGCCGAAGTCACACCGGGGCTCCTTATCTGTGGATACGCAGGGGGCGCGCCGCATCTATCAGCGCCGGTTCAAGTCGCGCAGGCCCTGCGGCAGCCGCACTTGGATGCGTCGCGCGGCAGGATCGATCCGCGTGCAAATCTCTTCCGCCAGGGGAATCAGCAATTCGCCCTGGGGCGCGTCCACGGCCAGCAGGGGCGTGCCGGTGTCGAGGTGCACCGCACGCACTGTGCCGAGAAGCGAGGATGAGGAAGCCTCGGCTTCCCCAGGGTCGTGCACTTCGCATCCGATCAGGTCCGAGACCCAGTATCGCCCGCGCGGCAACCGGGCGCGCTCGCTCAACGGCACCTGCACTTCACAGCCCACCAGCGCCTCCGCATCGCTGATCGAGCCGATGCCTTCGAAATGGAAAATGGCCTGCCCCTTGTGCAGCCAGCAGCGGCGCACGGCCATGCGGCGCGCGGCCAGCGGGGGCAGAGGCGCCGCTGCGGGCCGCCGGGGCTGAGCCGCTGGCCCTTCGCGAGAAAGAAAAACGTCCTTCAAGCGGGGGAGCCGTTCCGGGAAGTCGGTGAGGATTTGCGCGGCCACTTCTCCGATGCGGCCGCGCGGGCGCACCACCACGGCCAGGGTCACGCGCGGGGCTCCTGCGCCGGCAGGCGGGCTGGCCGGACGCGGCACTACTCGAGGATCTCCAGCGTGAAACGCTTGCGCAGCTTCATGCCGGCGGCGCCCAGGATGGTGCGGATGGACTTGGCGGTACGGCCCTGCCGGCCGATCACCTTGCCCAGGTCCGTGGGGTCCACGCGCAACTCCAGCACGGTCACCTGTTCGCCGTCCACCGATCGCACCTGCACCTGATCCGGTTTGTCCACAAGGGCTTTGGCAATGGCTTCCACCAGTTCCTTCATGTTCTCTCGCTTCGGGCGGTGACCGCACCTCTACTGTGGCCCCATTCGAGGCGCGGCGTCAACAGGAACCGGGGCGGGGGCAGACACCCCGGCGCCGGCCGGAGCAGAGTGGAAACGAGCCGGAGAAGCGTCAGGCGGTCTTTTCGCGGCGCAGGAAGCTGCGCACCGTGTCGCTGGGCTGGGCGCCCTTGCCCATCCAGTGCTTGATGCGGTCGGTGTTCAGCTTGATCGCGGCGGGCTTCTTCAGCGGGTCGTAAGTGCCCACAATCTCGACAAAACGGCCATCGGTGGGCCGGCTGCGCTCAATCACCACCACGCGGTAAAAGGGCTTTTTCTTCTTGCCAATGCGGGAAAGTCGTATCGCCAGCACAGTCTTTTCGCTCCTCCCAACCTGAGCAGTATAACACTTCTCATGGTTGTTTGCCGCGTGCCCGCTTACGGCCGGACGGGGTCGTAAACTTCGATGCCGGGAAACTTGTTCAACACGCTGTTAAGGGGAACCAGCTATTGCAGCCCGGCGAGTTTGCCCACGCCGCGCATCTTGCCGCGCGCGGCGGCGGCGCCGTATTGCTTGATCATCTTGCGCATCTGCAGGAACTGGCGGAGGAGGAGGTTGACGTCCTGCACGGAGGTGCCCGAGCCGCGGGCGATGCGCTTGCGGCGGCGGCCGTCAATCAGGGCATGGTCGTCGCGCTCGGCGAGAGTCATGGAATTGATGATGGCCTCCACCTGCTTGAGGCGCTTCTCGTCCAGCTGGGCGTCCTTGGGCATCTGCGCGAAGGGGCCCACCTTGGGCAGCATGCCCACAAGCTGTTCGAGCGGGCCCATATTGCGGATTTGCCGGAGCTGGTCGCGGAAGTCCTCCAGGGTGAAGTCGTCCTCCCGGAGTTTCCGTTCCAGTTCGGCGGCCTTTTTCTGGTCCATGGCCTGCTCGGCCTTTTCGATGAGCGAGATGACATCGCCCCTGCCCAGGATGCGGCCGACGATGCGGTCGGGATAGAAGGGCTCGAGGGCGTCGTATTTCTCGCCGATGCCGATGAACTTCACCGGGGCGCCGGTGACCTTGCGGATGCTGAGCGCGGCCCCGCCGCGGGCGTCGCCATCCATCTTGGTGAGCACCACGCCGGTAAGCCCCAGGCGGCGGTGGAATTCGCCTGCGGAGCGCACCGCGTCCTGGCCGATCATGGCGTCGGCCACGAAGAGAATCTCGACGGGCTCGAGGCCGCGCTGGAGCTGGCCCAGCTCGTTCATCAACTCGTCGTCAATGTGCAGGCGGCCGGCGGTGTCCACCAGCACCACGTCGCTGGCGGAGAGCTTGGCCTCGCGCAGAGCGCCCTTGACAATTTCGAGCGGCACGGTGGTATTGGCCGCGGGGAAACAGGTGACTCCGGCGGCTTTGGCCACCTGCGCGAGCTGCTCGCGCGCGGCGGGGCGGTACACGTCGGTGGAAACCACAATCGGCCGGTGGCCGTGCCCGCCGAGCCATTTGGCGATTTTCCCCGTGCTGGTGGTCTTTCCCGAGCCTTGCAGCCCCACCATGAGCCAAACCGAAGGCGGGCGCGAGGCGAACTTGGGCTTCGCCTGGTCGCCCAGCAGCGCCACCAGTTCATCGCGCACCGTCTTCACCACTTGCTGGTCGGGCGAGAGCTGGAGCAGCACCTCCGCGCCCAGGGCCTTTTCCCGCACCCGGGCCAGTAGTTCGTCGGTGACGCCGACGTTGACGTCGGCGTCCAGCATCGCCTCGCGGATCTGCGCCAGCCCCGCGTCCAAGTGCTCCTCGGTGAGCTTGCCCTGGCCGCGCAGGTTCTTGAAGGCGCGCTGGAGCTTCTCTGTCAGGCTTTCAAACATCCAAGCGTTATCCCCTTGCCCTACTGTCGATTAGCGATTGGCGGTTGCCTATTATGGTTTCGCACCGAAAACCCATAGTAAGGCCGAGTCTTATTATACTTGACCGCTCTAAGCCCGCCTTCCTGAACGCAATCAAGCACTTATGACCGTGCTAAAATCCCTCCCCGGAATGTTCAAGAAGATTCTGATTGCGAATCGCGGGGAGATTGCGGTGCGCGTGATCCGCGCGTGCCACGAGCTGGGCCTCCGCGCCGTAGCCGTGTACAGCGACGCGGACCGCGCCAGCCTGCACGTGCGCCTGGCCGACGAGGCTTACCACGTGGGGCCAGCCCCTTCGCGCGAAAGCTACCTGCGCATTGACAGGGTGATGGACGTGGCTCGCCGCGCCGGTTGCGACGCCCTGCACCCCGGCTACGGCTTCCTGGCGGAGAACCCCGAGCTGGCGCGCGCCTGCGCGGCGCAGAAGGTCACCTTCATCGGACCGAGCGCGGCGGCGATGCAGAAGCTCGGCTCGAAGACCGCGGCGCGGCAGATGGCGCGCACGGCCGGCGTGCCGCGCGTGCCGGGCTCGCTCGAACCCATCGAAAAGCTGGAGGAGGCCGAGCGCGTAGCGCACGAAGCGGGCTTTCCCATCATGCTCAAGGCCGTGGCCGGCGGTGGCGGTAAGGGCCTGCGCAAAGTCGCAAGCATCGCGGAATTGCACGCCGCGTGGCGCGACGCCGCTTCCGAAGCGCAGAACGCCTTCGGCGACGGCCGCCTGTACATCGAGAAGTACCTGGACCGGCCGCGGCATATCGAGGTGCAGATTTTCGGCGACACGCACGGGCGCGTGGCCTACCTGGGCGAGCGCGAGTGCTCCGTGCAGCGGCGCCACCAGAAAGTGATCGAGGAAGCGCCCTCGCCCGTGGTGGACGCGGCCATGCGCTGCGCGCTGGGGGAAGCGGCGTGCAAGCTGGCGCGCGCCGGGGGCTACGTCAACGCCGGCACCGTGGAATTCCTGGTGGACGCCAAGAAGAACTTCTACTTCCTGGAAATGAACACGCGGCTGCAAGTGGAGCACCCGGTGACGGAGCTGGTCACCGGCTTCGACCTGGTGAAGATGCAAATCCGCGTGGCCGCGGGCGACCCGCTGCCGCCGTGGCGCGCGGAGATTTCGCCGCGCGGGCACGCTATCGAGTGTCGCATCTACGCGGAAGACCCGGACAACAACTTCTTTCCATCGCCCGGGAAAATCCTGGCGCGCTGCGTCCCCGCTGGGCCGGGCGTGCGCCTCGACGACGGCGTCTATCCCGGCTGGACCGTGCCCACCGAGTACGACCCGCTGCTGGGGAAGCTCATCGTGTGGGCGGAGAACCGCGGCGAAGCGATCGCGCGCATGCGCCGTGCGCTCGACGAGTATTCCATTAGCGGGATCAAGACCAACATCGGCTTCTTCAAGCGGCTTTTCACCGAGCCGGAGTTCGTGCGCGGTGAAGTGCATACGCGCTGGCTCGACGAGTGGCTCCAGCGGCAGCCCGCGGGCCCTGCACCCGAGGGAGACAGGGCCAAACAGTCGGAGGACGCCGCACTGGTCGCCGCCGCGTTGTGGCACGGCTCGCGGAACGGCGCCGGACGCTCGCCCTCCGGAGCCGGGACCGCGCCAGCCGCATCCCGTTGGAAGAATGAGGGCCGCGCGGCTGCGCTTGACCGCGCCCCGCAGAAGAGATTTCAAACCAAAGGAGACTCACATGATCCGTAGCACGGCATTCCGCATCGGCGTTCTCATCCTGAGTGCGACGGTCACCGTTGCGTTCAGCCAAGGCTCGCGCGCGCGCCAGTGGAACTTCGACAAGGATAAGCCGGGCGCCATCGCGCCGGGCTTCACCACAGACGCGGGCGAATGGAAGGTGGAGACCAACCCCGGCGCCCCGTCGAAGCCCAACGGCTTCGTGCAATCCGCGAAAAGCCCGGGCCCAGTGTTCAACGTGGCGCTGGCCGGAGACACCAGGTACAAGGATTTGGATATCTCCGTGCAGTTGCTGGCCATCGCCGGAGCGGTGGATCAGGGCGGCGGCGTGGTGTGGCGCGCGGCCGATGCGGGCAACTACTACATCGCGCGATACAACCCCCTGGAGAAGAACTTCCGCGTCTATAAGGTGGTCAATGGGCGCCGGGGCCAACTGGGCACCGCAGAGGTTCCCCCCCACGGCGGGCTATACACGCTGCGCGTGGTGATGCGCGGCGACGCTATCGAGTGCTACCTCGATGGCCAGAAATACCTCACCGCCACCGATACGACGTTTGCCGCCGCGGGACAAATCGGCCTGTGGACCAAAGCCGACGCCCACACTTTGTTCGATAATCTCAGCGTCACCTCGCTCGACGCGAAGTAAGCGGCCGCGCATCAAAGGAGCGGGAGACCTTCCGAGCGGCCCGTTTTTCACGAGTTTGTCGCAACGAGCGAATTGCAATGACCAGCCCTGCACGGGGCCGTTCCCACGGGGGTTCTTATGCGCAAGTCACTCATCGGTTCTTGCTTCCTGCTGCTGGCCGGCGCGGCCTACGGGCAGCAATCCACGGTCGAACAGGAGTTGCGCGCAGAGCTGGCGCGCATGAAGGAACAAGTGGCGCGCATTGAGTCGCTGCTCCAGCGGCTGGAGACGGAGGGCGGCGCCGCGCCAGCCGCAGCAGCGCCGGCAGCGAACCCAAGCCAGGTCCCCGCGGCGGCATCCACCGCCGCAGAGCGCGTGCGCCAGCAGGCCCCCGGCATGAACACCCCGACCATGCTGCCCCCCGCGCGCGCCGAGTCCTTCCGCAAGAACCCGCCGCGCATGGACGTCATGCTCCAGGTGCGGGGCGATTTCATGGAAGACACGTCGCGCAACAGCACCTTCTTCCTACGCAAGGCCGAAGTCGGGTTCAAGGGCCACATCACTGAGAACGTGGACTTCTCGCTGGAGCTGGACCCGGTGCGCCCCACCGATCCCTTCCGGCGCACCTACATCCGGCTGACGCACTTCGACAAGCTGCACGTCAAGCTGGGCCTGGAGAAATCGCCCATCGGCCTGGAGGAGCTCACTTCCACCGCGCGGCTCCCCTTCGTGGACCGCACGGAAGTAAACGACCGCTTCGCGGCCGCGGAAGAGCTGGGCATGCACCTCGAAAGCCGCTGGACCAACTGGCTCTTGCAAACCTCCATCACCAACGGCGGACGGCGCCTGCTGCGCGACGACAATCGCCAGAAAGACGTCACCGGGCGCGTAGTGTGGTCGCCGCACCGCCTGGTCACGCTGGGCGCCGCGGCCCTCAGCGGCGAAGCCGGCCCCGCGCGCGCCGCGCGCGACCGCTACAACGCTGAGCTCCGCCTGGGCTCATACCTCTCCGGCTTCCAAACCGAGTTCTACCGCGCGCAGGACGGCCCGGTGTTCAGCTCGGCCTACTACCTGGCCGGTTACTGGGCCTTGGCCACGCGGCAGCGCTTCCTCACGCACGTGCAGCCGGTGGCGCGCTACGAGTTCATCGGGCGCAGCGACGGCGACGCCACGCGCGAGCTGCGCCTGGTCACCTTCGGCGCCAGTTTCCTCTTCGCCGAGCACCACTCCAAGTTCCAGGTGAATTACCTGAAGGACCTGCGCCCGAACACGACGCGCCGCGACGAACTGCGCGCCCAATACCAAGTCGAGTTTTAGCAGCTGGTTGAAAAACCCCGAAGGTTTGAACAAGCTGTAAGGAGAAGGCGGCGCGATGCCGAGAAAATGGTTTTTCTTTGCGCTGGGCCTGTTGGTCCACGCGGCCTTGCCGATGCGCGCGCAGCAGCAGCAACCCTGGGCAACGGTCGCTCAAGCGCTGGGGCGCGCCGGGGAAGAGCGGGACGGCGTCTATCGTGTCGCTTTCCCCCGCAGCGACTTGCGTGTGAAGGTGGGCAGCGTCAGCGTCCGCGCCGGGTTGGCGCTTACCTCATGGGCCGCCTTTCAGAAGCACAGCCAGGGCGCCATGGTGATGGGCGACCTGGTGCTGGCCGCCGCAGAGGTGGCGCCGGTCGTTTCAGGGCTAGCTGAAGGCGGCGTGGAAATCACCGCTGTGCATAATCACCTGCTGGGCGAGCAGCCTCGGGTGATGTACATCCACTTTCACGGCCATGGTGACGCCGCCGTGCTGGCCCGCACGTTGCGTGGCGCGCTCGCGCGCACGGGGACCCCGCTGGGAACCCCGCGGGCCAGTTCCGCCGCCGGCCCGGCGGGTGGCCTTGACCTCGAGCGGCTTTCTTCGCTCCTGGGCCACCGCGGCGCGGTCAGGAGCGGCGCCGTCGCCTTTGGCATGCCTCGAGCCGAAAAGATCACCGGGGGCGGCGCGGAACTCGGGCCGCGCATGGGATTGGGCACGGTGATCAATTTTCAGGCCGAGGGAAGCGGGGCGGTGACGACCGGCGATTTCGTGCTGATCGCCGGGGAAGTCCAGTCCGTGATCCGCGCGTTGCGCGATCAGCGCATCGAGGTCACTGCCTTGCACAACCACATGCTCGACGAGCAGCCCCGCCTTTTCTTCCTGCACTTCTGGGGCCGCGGCCCGGCAGAGGAGTTGGCGCGTGGCCTGCGCGCCGCTCTCGATCTCACCAACCATAGAAAGCCATGAGGTTCTTCTCTGCGTCCTCCGCGCCTCTGTGACCTCTGTGTTAGGCTTCTGCGCCAGCCATGAAGCTGGAGATTGAAATCGGCGGGCGGCGGCGCAGCGTGGAACTGGAGCGCGAGGGCGCGCGGGTGCGCTGCCGGATTGACGGGCGGGCGGTGGAAGCCGACGCAGTGGAGGTGGGGCCGGGCGCTTACTCGATCCTGCTGGGCGGGCAGTCGTTCGAGGTGCGCGGCACGCCGTCGCACGACGGGTTGCACATAGACAGCGCGGGCCGGGAGTTTGTCGCGCGGGTGGCCGACTTACGGACCTGGCGCGGGAAACACGGGGCATCGGTGGAGGCCGCGGGGCGGCAGCAAATCGTCGCGCCCATGCCCGGTAAAGTGATCCGCGTGCTGGTTCAGGCGGGCGAGAAGATCGAAGCCGGCAAAGGAGTCCTGGTGGTGGAAGCGATGAAGATGCAGAACGAAATCCGCGCGCCCAAATCCGGCACCGTCGAGAAGCTGCTGGTGAAGGAGGGCCAAGCCGTCAACGCCGGCGAAGCCCTCGCTGTCATCATCTAGGTGGAGTGCGCGACGGGCGCGTTTCAGGGAAAGCGCCTGAGTCTTAGTTCACAGTACTTCGCTATCCGATCGAAATCCTTGTCTGTGGTCATCAACTCAGCGTTCATCTTGATGGCCAATGCCGCAATCAGGCAATCGGCCACGGAGGCAACGACACCGTGCTGCCGGCACTGGTTGGAAATCTCTGCGGCCCGCACGTGGTCGCTGCTGTCGGCGAGAAGGGCGGGAAAGCCCTCGAGATTCCATTCCAAGTCAAGGAATTGAGCGGAGGAGCGCACGCCGCCCAAGACTTCCTGAGTCACGATTCCGGGAATCAACAACGGAGCTTGGCGGTCGATCAGTTCTTGTAAGACCGCGACAAGCGGATGAGGAGGGGGCTTGGGCTTCCATCGCCGGTAGAATAGCGAGAGCACCGACGTATCGAGGACAATCATCGCTTGCGGCGCGCCGCTTTGTAATCGTACTTGGGGTCAAAATCAATCGTGCCCATCAACTCTAGAGAACGAAGGCGCTTGAGGTGCATAATGTACTCCTTCAAAGCCTCGTTCACCGTTGCCTTCTTGGTCCGGTGGCCCCCCATGCGCCGGGCCTCATTGAGCAAGTAGTCGTCGATGGCCAGATTCGTCGGCAAGTTACTCCTCCACGCTGGTTCCACACATAATCTTACACAACTGCGGCCATTGCAGACAACCTTTGGTCAAAACTAAGAAACGATGTTTGATGGTATCCACTGAACTTGGACAGGAGGCGTCAGGCATCGCCCGAAGCGCCCCCGTTCTCCCCCGGGCCCCTGTGATGGCCATGGCTATTCTCCTTTGCCTTCCCGGCCGGCGGCAGTTTCGGGTCCGCGCGCCGCCGGCGAGGACACGTTCCACAGATGCCCGGAAGGGTCGGCGCTCATGCGTTCCAGCACGCCCGGGATCTTCGTGGTCACGATGCCCTTCCAGCCGCTGCCCATGATGGCGCTGACCATGAGCGCCTTGAAGCCGCGGAAGCCGGTGTGTTCGAGAACTAGCTTGGTGCCTTCTGGGGTGGGCTCCAGCGTCCAGCGCACTACAGTGTCAATCGGCCCGCCCTTCCAGGTGTAGGCCAGGCGGCGCGGCGGGTCCAGCTCGATCACTTCGCAATAGGTCCTGCCGTCCCAGCCCGGCTGCGGCGTCGAGGTGAACATGAACTTGTGCCCCAGCTTCGGCTGGAAGTCGTTCTTCATCAGCCATTGAGAAATGGCTTCGGAGTCGGTCAACGCCTTCCACACCCGCTCCGGCGGATAAGGGTACTCCGCTTCAAATCGCAAATCGCGTTTCATCAGAGCCTCCGTAGGGGCGGCTTTACGGCGCCCGTTGCGCCCTTGGCCTCGCCTCAGACGGCCAGCGTTCGTTCGAGCTTGTCCAGGGCCGCGCTCCAGAACTTCTTCATCCGAGCCACGCTCCTCGCGCCGGGCAGCTTCGAGTGCTGCAGGGCCACCTGGCAGCGCGCCGGCCCTTTGGCCGCGAAATACACCTCGGTGCGCGTGCCGTCGGCCCAGGCGATGCGCAGCGACTTGTTGCGCGTGGCCGTGGTGATGGCGAACTTCGTGGCGCCCAGCCAGCTCCGGCGCTGCCGGGTGTCGGCCCAGGCGCGAAACACACGGCCGACGGCCGCCTCCAGCGTGCGGCTCACGCCCGCCACGTAGCCTTGCGTGGTCTGGTGCTTGGCGCGCAACCCGCGGGCGCGCTCGTATTCGACGGTGACCATCTGCGCCCACCAGCCCGGCAGCTTGTGCTGCTCGTGCAGCAGCCGGGCAATGTCCGGGTGGGGCATGGCGCTGGCCCCGGCCTTGTCCAGGAGGGCGAACCACTGCGCCCAGTCCTTGCCCGTGCGCCGGAGGACCGCGGCGTCGCTCATGCTGGGTTGCGTCTTGACGGAGGTCATTTTGCGGCTCCCAAGGAATGGCGCTTCCGCATCAGGATTGCGGCGCCAGTTTTTTCGCCAGGGCGCCCAGGATCAAGCCGAGCACAAGCCATCCGGCGATGACGTCCACCAGCTCAAACACGGTGAACGCCGTGGAAAAGCCGTACCAGTTCCAGTCGGACACTTGATTCTCGAGCCCCGCAGCCACCGCCGCCAGGGCGATTCCCCCGGCCCGGGCCGCCGCCGATGCGCCGCGCAGTTGCAGCGTCAGCAGCGAAAGCAAGAAGGCCTGGGCCAGGTTCGCGGCGAACTCCAGGGCCAGGTTCGAGCCGATGCTCTCGGTCACATCATTCCTGCCCGGACGGAAAGCGACCACGACCATCAGGCCCTGCGGCGAAAAGTACACGCCGTTGCCGCGCGTCTGCGCCAGCAACGCCTGCACCACCGGGCCGCCGTCGGTCAGCTCGCGCAGGCCCTGTACCTCCAGCGGAACCCCGGTGTGCAGCGCCCCGCCCCACAGGAACAGGAAGATACCCCCAACCAGCGTTCCCGCCACCAGGTATTTTGCGTTCATGGCTTTTCTTCCTCCTTTGTACTTGCCTTCGAGCTGCGCGCATCCTCGCGGGCCAGGTACTCCCGCAGGGCCCGGAGCTTGTCCTTCCAGAACTTCTCGTAGTGCTGCACCCAGTCAAAGACCTCGCGCAGGCGCGCGGCGCGCAGCCGGTAGTGGCGTTGGCGCCCGTGGCGGCGCACGTCCACCAAGCCGGCCTCGAGGAGGATGCGCAGGTGTTGCGAGACCGCCGGGCGGGTCATGCGGAAGGGTTGGGCCAGGGCATTCACGTGGGCCTCGCCGCGGGCCAGGCGGTCCAGCAACCGCCGCCGGGTAGGGTCGCCGATGGCATGGAAGACGTCGCTAGGGGGTGCGGGGCCGAGGAGGCGTTTGCGGGAGGCCAGCATGGGAGGATAATACGTAAGCGAATGCTTACATGTCAAGCGAAATCTTCCGGCCCCTGTCCCGCCGCGCTGCCCGCCCCTGTCCGCCCGGCCCATAGACCGGCGACGCTCCCGCTCCTACCCTCCCCGAGTCGCCCGGCCCAGCCAGCGCGCTTCCGGCGAACGCGAGTTGCACATGGCGCACAGCATGGCCCCGAAGTGGTGGTCCCCAAAGCCTGCAGCGGAGCCGCTAAGCCCAACCGAACAGAGCCGCCAGGCATGGACACGACGCGAAGCGCGGCTGTGGGTTTCCGCAGCCCTGGTGACCTTCCTGGCGCTGGTGGCGGCGCTGGCCGCGGCGCTCCCGCAACCCGCCCAACCGCTGTATCCGGTCTTGCAGGTGGGCTTCGACCAGGCCGCGCACAGTGTGCTGGCGCTGCTGTTGCTTTTCAACACTTACGCGGTCTATCAGCGTTGGGTGGTGCGGAGGCAGCGAAATGAGCTCGCCACGGGGGCGGAGCGGGGCGCGGAGGACTCCGGGGCGGACCCGCAAGACCAGGACCCGCTGACCGGTTTCAGCAGTCCCGCGGCGGTGGAAGGGCGGCTGAGCAAGGAACTGACCGTGGCCCAGCGGCGCGGCCACCCGCTGAGTATCCTCTTTGTGGGCCTCGAAGAGTTTGCCCAGCTTACGGCGCGTCACGGCCGGGCCGCCGGCGACCAGGCGTTGCGGGAGTTCGCCCGGCAGATTCAGCGCGCCACACGCGGCTCCGATTTTGGGGCGCGTCTCGGCAACGAAGGTTTCCTGGTGGCGCTGCCGCAGTGCTCCGGCAGCGAGGTGCAGCGGGTACAGGCGCGGCTGGCGCCGGTGACGCTGCATCTTGGCGGGCGGGAAGTGGTGGTCAACTTCTGCTGCGGTTGGGTGGATCCGGACCCGGGCGAGTCCGCGCGCGCTTTCCTCCAGCGGGCCGAACAAATGATGAGGCTCTACAAAGACGCCGTGCCCGCGGCCGCCGCCGGAGCGTGATTCGGTCGTTCTTGCTCCGAGCACCTTGCCATTGGCGCGTCACCCACAACCAGCCAGGCAGCGGCAGCGCAAATGCCCCTCCGCCGGCAAGGCTTGTCGTAAGATACCGTTCGCTCGATTCGAATGGAGTCCGCCTTTTGCGGGAGGTGCCGTTGCGCGCGCCCATTCTTCTTTCTCTATGCCTCTGCGCCTCAGTGGCTGCCCCCGCCTTCGGGCAGCGCGAGCGGGTGCTGAAGCAGATTGACCTGCCGCACCACTACTACTACCGCGAGATGTACCTGCCGCAACTGACCAGCGGCCCTTCGAGCGTGGCCTGGATGCCCGACGGCAAGGCGGTGGTGTACTCGATGCAGGGCTGGCTGTGGCGGCAGGAGCTGGATTCGACGACGGCGGAGCAAATCAGCAGCGGTCCCGGCTACCACTACCAGCCGGATGTCTCGCCCGACGGCAAATGGGTGGCCTACGTGGTGTACGCCAACGACGCGATGGAACTGCACGCGCTCGAGCTGGGCACGGGCCGCGGCGTACAGCTCACGCGCGGCGGCGCCGTCAACACCGAGCCGCGCTTTTCCCCAGACGGGCGGCGGCTGGCCTTCGTCTCCACCGAGTTCAACGGCCGCTTCCACGTTTTCGCGGGCGCCTTCCGCGACGGCGCGCTCCGTAATGTCGCCCGGCTCACCGGAGAAACCTCCAGCATCACCGACCGCTACTACTACAGCCGCTACGACACGGAGATCAGCCCGGCGTGGTCGCCCGACGGCCGCGAGATCATCTTCATTTCCAACCGCAGCCACCGCTACGGCTCGGGCGGCCTGTGGCGCATGAAGGTGGACGATTGCCGCGGCGCGCTGGTGTGTACGCCCTATCTCGAAGCGCGCGAAATCTACCGCGAAGAAACTACCTGGAAGGCGAGGCCGGACTGGTCGCCCGACGGGAAGCGCGTGGTGTGGTCGAGTTACGACGGGCGGCAGTGGAACCAACTGTGGCTGACGACGGCGGCCGCGGGCGGCTACGGCTTCCCGCTCACCTACGGCGAGTACGACAACACCGCGCCACGCTGGTCGCCCGACGGCCGCCACATGGCGTTCATCTCCAACCGCGGTGGCAACACTTCCCTTTGGTTGGTGGACGTCCCCGGCGGCGCCCAGCGGCAGCTTGTCGCCCGGCGGCGCCAGTACCAGCGGACGATGCGCACCCTGCGCCTCCGCGTGCTGGATGCAGCCGGCCGGCCGATCGCGGCCCGTGTCACGGTGACCGATGAAGGCGGTCGCGCCTATGCGCCGGATGACGCGTGGACTCACGGCGACGAGGCCTTCGACCGCCGGGAGCGCCCTTATGAAGCGCACTACTTCCACACCACGGGAGTGGTGGAAGTGAGAATCGGTCTCGGGCCGGTGGACGTGGAGGTGATGAAGGGATTCAAGTACCGCGTGGAGCGCCGCCACGTGGCGACGGATTCTTCTTCGGCCGGGGGCCGGCCCGTCACGCTGACGGTGCGGTTGCAACCCGTCGGTTTCGAAGCGCCGGGCTGGCAATGGGTGAGCGGCGACGCGCACGTGCACATGAACTACGGCGGGCACTACCGCAACACCCCGGCGAATCTCGCGCGGCAGGCGGAGGCGGAAGACCTGGACGTGGTCCACAACCTCATCGTCAACAAGGAACAGCGCATCCCCGACGTGGAGTACTTCACCGGCAAGCTGGACCCGGCCTCCACCGCGCGCGCGCTCATCTGGCACGGCCAGGAGTTCCACACCAGCAGTTGGGACCACATCGGCTTGCTGGGCCTGCGCCGCCACCTGGTGCTGCCGGACTACGCGGATTACCCGCAGACTGCGGCAGGCAGTCCCTATCCCTCGAACGACGTGGTGGCGGACCTGGCGCGCGCGCAAGGCGGCATCGTCGGGTACGTGCACCCCTTCGACGTGCCCGTGCCCGACCCGCTGCGCGACCCGCGCATCACCAACGCCCTGCCCATTGACGCCGCGCTCGGCCATGTGGACTACCTCGAAGTGGTCGGTTTCAGCGACCATCACATCTCGGCGGACATCTGGTACCGCCTGCTGAATTGCGGCTTCCGCATCGCTGCCGCCGGAGGCACCGACGCCATGGCCAACTTCGCCTCGCTGCGCGGCCCGCTGGGCACCACGCGCGTTTTCGTCCGCCTGCCCCGCCGCCCGATGACCAAGGAAGAGAGGATGGAGCAGTGGTTCGCGGGGTTCAAGCAAGGCGAAAGTTTCGCCACCAGCGGCCCGCTGCTGGATTTCTCATTGGGCGGCCAACCCATCGGCGGCGAGTTGAAGGTGGCCGGCAAGCAAGATGTAACGTTTCGCGCCGCGGTGCGTTCCATCGTTCCGCTGGACCACGCGGAAATCGTTTGCAACGGCCGCGTGGCGCAGTCCCTGACGCTCACCCAGGGGACCACCGTGGACGCCACCGGCAAGATCCCCATCGCAAAGAGCGGCTGGTGTGTGCTGCGCGCGTGGAGCGAGAAGCCGCAACACCCTGTTCTCGACCGCTACCCTTACGCCACCAGCAGCCCCATTTACATCACGGTCGGCGGCCAACCCACGCGCTCTCCCGAAGACGCCGCCTTCTTCCTCGCGTGGATAGACAAGGTGCGCCAATTCGCCGAGTCCCATCCCGCGTGGAACAACCCCGCCGAGCGCGACCACGCGCTGCGGCAAATCGCCGCCGCCCGCGCCCTATACGAAAAGCAAAGGCCATAATCCGCAGATTACGCAGATTCCACAGATGGGTGGAAAGCCGAAGGACTCGGGCGGGCGTGCGTCCTGCTGGTTCGGCAGCGGTGGAAGCTGCGCCCGCATCGCGCGCGGCAGACGGGACACCACGGGCTCCCGGGCGAGAAACGGCACGACGGCGCCCAGGCTGGGGGGAACCCCATCTGCGAAATCTGCGGAACCTGCGGATAGGGCCTTAGCGGGCGCCGCGGCCGCGGGAGGTGATGTCGTCGCGTTCCACCTTGCCGTCGCGGACGTGGATGGCGCGGTGGGCGTGCTCGGCGATGTCGTGCTCGTGCGTGACCAGGATGATGGTGTTGCCCTGGCTGTGCAGCCGGTCGAAGAGGCCCATGATTTCTTCGCCGGTCTTGGAATCGAGGTTGCCGGTGGGCTCGTCGGCCAGCAGGATGCTGGGGTTATTCACCAGGGCGCGGGCGATGGCCACGCGCTGGCGCTGGCCTCCGGAGAGCTCGTTGGGCTTGTGCATCATGCGGTCGGCCAGGTCCACCAGGGTCAGGGCCTGGCGGGCGCGCTCCACGCGCTCTTCGGCGGGCGTGCCGTTGTAAATGAGCGGCAGCTCGACGTTGTGCAGCGCGGTGGCGCGCGGCAGCAGGTTGAAGGTCTGGAAGACGAACCCGATTTCCTTGTTGCGGATGTACGCCAGTTCGTCGTCGTCCAGCTCGCTGACCAGCCGCCCGGCCAGCCAGTAGCGTCCGCTGGTGGGCGTGTCCAGGCAGCCGATCAGGTTCATCAGCGTGGATTTGCCGGAGCCAGAAGGCCCCATGATGGCGCAGTACTCGCCTTTGCGGATACTGATGTCCACGCCGCTCAGGGCGTGGACCTGCTCGGCGCCCATTTCGTAGGTCTTGCGCAGGTCCTCGGTGTAGATCACCGTGCCCTGGTCAATCAGGTCCTGGCGAACGGATTCAACGGCGGCTTCCTCCACGGGCATTGCGGCTCCTCAAAAAGCATCGTGCCAACGGCTGCGGCTCTCAGCCGACAGCTTACAGCCGGCAGTCAACGGTGACAGCCGGCCATTCTACCTGCGAGCCTGTGGCTGTCACCTGTTCGCTGTCGGCTGTCCACTCACCGTGCACCTTTAGACGTTGCGTTAGCCGCCCTGGTTTTCGGTGCGCAGCGCGGCGTTGTCCACTTTGACGGTGGTCCCGGGCCGCAGCGTGCGCAGGGCGCGGTAACTGCCGGTGATAATCTCTTCGCCTTCCTTCAGTCCTTCCAGCACTTCGATGTCGGTGATGCCGGTGATGCCGGTCTTGACCGGGACAAAATCCGCCTTCTTGTCGCGGACCACGAAGACGCCTTGAATCTCTTCCTTCTTGGGGTCCTTTCCGTCCGGGGCCTTGGTAGCGGCCTGCGCCGTGGCCTCACCGCGGCCGGCCTTGCCCTCGTTCCTGGCGGCATCCAGGTCGGCCTGGGTGCGGACGGCGATGGCCTGGAGCGGCAGGGCGATGGCCCCTTTGCGTTCCGCGGTGGTGATCTTGGCGGTGGTGCTCAAGCCGGGGCGGATGTTCTCGGGCGGATTATCCAGGGTGCAGACCACCTTGAAGTCCTTGGCCTCCTGCGAGCCGGAAGTGGTCTGGGTGGTCGCCAGGCCGGAAGTGCGGAGCACCGCTTGGTTGCCCACTTCGGTGACGCGGGCCTCGAAGACCTTGCCGGGGACGGCGTCAATGGTGACGTCGCAAAGCTGGCCCATGCGCACGTTGACGATGTCGGTTTCGTCCACCTTCACTTCGGCGGTGACCAGGGAGAGGTCCGAGATGGTCATCAGGTAGCTGCCGGGAGAGTTCTGGATGCCGGCCACCACGTGCTCGCCCTTGCGCACGGCGATGTAGGTCACCACGCCGCTGATGGGGGCCACGTAGGTGGTCTTGCGCAGCACGTCGCGGGCGCGCGTCAGCACCGCGCTCATCTGGCCGTGCTGCGAGCGCGCGCGCTCCAGTTCGGCGCGGGTCTGGTTAAGCCGCGCGTTGGCCACGTCCATGGCCGCGGTCATGCCGTCGAACTGGGACTTGCGGGCGTCAAACTCCTGCTTGGAGATGAGCTCGTCCTTGTAGAGCTGCTGGGCGCGGTCCCAGTCGAACTTGGCCTTCTCAAAGTCGGCCCTGCGCTGGTTCAATTCGGCCTGGGCGGAGCGGAAATTGGCCTCGGCGGAGCGCATCCCGGCTTCGGCGGACGAAAGCGCGGCGCTTTGCGCGTCCACGTCGGCGTTCACCTGGGTGGCTTCCAGGCGCAGCAGCGTGTCGCCGGCCTTGACCCGGTCCCCTTCCTTGACGAAGATCTCGACGATCTTGCCGAAGCCCTCGCCGCCCACGTTGCTGTAGGTCTTGGGCCGGACTTCACCGGAAGCGGTGACCTGCGACACCAGGTCCTGCCGCCCGATCTTGGAGGTCTGCACGGTCACGATGCCCTTGTTGGCCTGGTTGACGCTGATGATGACAATGGTCCCGCCAACGGCCAGCACCCCCACCCCAATCGCCACTTTCTTCCACATCTTCATCGCGGTTCCTTTCGGGCATGGGACACCCTTGCCACGCCCCCCAGTTCCCTATACGCGCGCGCTGGCGCTAAAGTTTCTTCCGGAGAAGCCGCAATCCCGTGGATTCCTGCTACGAGGACAGCCCATCGAGGCGCGGTGCAAACAGCGCGGAGCCGGTCGAACCCTCCTCTTCCCAAGAGTCATAATAGCACGAAAATGGCGGGGGCCAGGGGGTGGCGCCCAAGGCTGCGGGGCAAAGGGACTTCGTTCCCAGTACGAGGCACGGGCCGAACCACGGGCGCCGTATCTCGCCGGAAAAACGCGATTTAGGAGGCGCCGGGAGGCGGCGGAGAGCGCGCCTCTCATGCTCAAAATGAGACTCCAATCCCATTGACACTCACCCCTTCCTTTGCCACACTTTCAGACCTGTTAACGCTGGGCAGCGGCCGCGGCTCGCCGCTGGGGTGTGGTTTGCCCCGCGGGGGTGGAGGTGTGGCTGCCGGCGGCGTTTCGTCCTTCGGCGCTTGAGGCGCAAGCGGTTCGGAGGCCAGTTTGGAGCAGCAAGTCTCAACCCGTCCTGCGGCTGCTGCGGCCAGCACGGTCTTGGAAGCGCGCATAGGCGCGCTTTCGGACCTGGGCAGAGTGCGCGGCAACAACGAAGACAGCTTGGTGGTCTTCGATCTGCGCGCGAAGAAACCCATCGCCGGCAACGGGGCGGTGACCGCCAAGCTGGGCGCTCCCGGGCTGCTGCTGATTGTGGCCGACGGCATGGGCGGGATGAAAGCCGGCGAGCAGGCCAGCAAGCTGTGCGTCGAGCAATTCCCCGCTGTGGTCGTGAAATGGCTGAAGGATCATGCCTCGGGCACGCGGGAAGAGAGCGTCGCCGGGCTGGGCGAGGCGGTGCGCGAAACGCACAAGCTCATCTGGACCACGGCCCAGTCCGGCCCGGAATTGAAAGGCATGGGCACCACCATGACCGCGGCGCTGATTCGCGAGGACCATGCGCTGATCGCCCAGGTGGGCGACTCCCGCTGCTACCTGGGCCGCCGGGACGAAGTGAAACAACTCACCCGGGACCAGACCGTTTGGGAGTCCATGCGCAAGGGCGCCGACGACCCGCAGGCCGCCTTCAACAACGCCCCCTGGAAGAACATGCTGATGCAGGCCCTGGGCGCGCAAAAGGACATTCAGGTCACCGTCACCGACCACGAATTGAAGTACGACGACTGGCTGCTGCTGTGCTCCGATGGGCTGTATCGCGTGGTGCGGCCCGAGGACATGGGCGATGTCTTCTGGTCGCCCGGCGCCCCGCTGGAGAAGGCCCAGCGCTTGATCGCGCTGGCCAACGAACGCGGGGGCCCGGACAACTGCAGCACCATCTTGTGTCACATCGCGGCACCGTGATTCGCTGACGGCGGCTTCCCGCCGGCGGAGCGCGCAAAGAGAGTAGAAGGCCGGCAGGATGCCGGCGGTACCCAATGGCGCAGAAGATCGGCAAATACGAGGTGATCGAGGAGCTGGGCCGCGGCGCCATGGGCGTGGTGTACAAGGCCCGCGACCCGTTCATCGGCCGCCTGGTGGCGCTGAAGACCATCACCACCGGCCTCCAGGACCAGCCCGAGCTGCTGCAGCGGTTCTACCGCGAAGCGCAGGCCGCCGGCGGCCTGGCCCACCCCAATATCGTCACTATCTTCGACCTGGGCGAAGGCCAGGACGGCACGCCGTACATCGCCATGGAGTTCCTCGAGGGCACCGACCTCGAGCACATCATCGCCGACGGCTCGCCCCTGCCCATGGCCCAGAAGATCGGTTACATGGTGCAGGCGGCTCGCGCCCTGGACTACGCCCACAAGCGCGGCGTGGTCCACCGCGACATCAAGCCCGCCAACATCGTGGTCACCAAGGACGGCACTATCAAGGTGGTGGACTTCGGCATCGCCCGCCTGGTGGACACCTCCCGCAGCCAGACCGGCTTGCTCATCGGCACGGTCAACTACATGTCCCCGGAGCAGGTGCGCGGCGAGCGCTGCGACGGCCGCAGCGACATCTTTTCCTTCGGCGTGATGTTCTATGAATTGCTCTCCGGGCAGCGGCCCTTCAACGGCAACAACTTCACCGCCGTCATGCTGGCCATCATCAGCCAGAACCACAAGCCCCTCAAGGAAGTGATGGAGGGCTGCCCCCCGGACCTCTCCGATGTGGTCGAGAAGATCCTCCGCAAAGACGTCGGCGAGCGTTACCAGGCGCTGGAAGAGTTCCTTCTGGATGTTGACCCGGTCTGGAAGAAGCTCCAGAGCGAGCAGGTCAAGGAGCTGGTCGCCGAGGGCGAGCGCCTCATCGCCACCAAGGATTGGACCCAAGCCCGCGACATCCTCCGCCGCGCCGTCCAGACCGACACCGCCAACAAGCACGCCAAGACCCTGCTGGAGAGGGTCAACAACGAGTTGAAGCGCTCCATGGTCCTCCCCGAGGCCCAGGAGCACGTCACCAAGGCCGAAGGCCTGCTCAAGGAGGGGAAACTGACGGAGGCCCAAGCGGAAGTCGAAGCCGCGCTGAAGCTCGACTCCGTTTACCAGCCCGCCCAGGAGCTGCGCCAGAAGGTCCTCGACGAGTCCAACCGCCAGCAGGCCCTCAAGGACTACATCAAGTCCACCAAGCAGCGGCTGGCCGAAGGCGATCTGACCGCCGCGGACCAGTCCCTGAAGAAGGCCCTCGAAATCCAGGCCGACAGCAAGGAAGGCGCCGAGCTGCGCAGGCAGTTGGAAGAAGAGAAGACCCGCCGCTCCAAGCGCCAGAAGCTGCTGGACTCCATGCAGCAGGCGCGCAACCTGTGGACCGCGCAGAACCACGCCGAGGCCGTCCAGATCCTGACCGGGCTGCAAAAGGAGTTCCCCGGCGAGGCCGAAGTCACCAAGCTGCTGGACACCGTCCGCGAAGACCAGGCCGAACAGGAGAAGCACGCCAAGCTGGCCGAAGCCAAGAGCCTGCTCAACGGCCAGCGCTTCGCCGATGCCCTGGCCCTGCTCGAGCCCCTGGCCCAGAAGTACAAGGACGACACCGCGGTCAGCAAGCTTTACGAGCACATCCAGACCGAGCGCAAGGTCCACGCCCAGCGGGTGCGCTTCGAAAAGGAACTGGTCACCCTCAAAAAGCTGGTCAACGAAGAGAAGTTCCGCGAGGCCCTGGACAAAGGCGAGCCGCTGCTCAAGGAGTTCCCCGAGGAAGTCGAGCTGGCCCGCCTGGTGGATTACTCGAAGAGCCAGCAGGAAACGCTCGACAAGCAGCACAAGATCAAGAACGCCATCAAGGAAGTCGAAGGTTTCTTCGACAAGGGCAACTTCGCCGAAGCCGCCAAGGCCGCCGACAAGTGGCTGGACTCCTTCCCCGGCAACATGGACTTGAAGGCCCTGCTCGACGATTCCCGGGCCAAACTCAAGGACAAGGAAAAGAAGGACTTCATCGAGCAGAAGATCCGCTCGATCAAGGCCGCCATCGACAGCGGCAACCTCACCGACGCCATTGACATCGGCCGCCAGACCATTGCCCAGGTCAAGCACGATACCGACATCACCAAGCTGATGCAGTTCGCCGAACGCGAGCGCGAGCTGCGCGACGAGAAGGTCAAGCAGGACGAGAACCTCAAGACCATCGCCATCCTGGTCAAGAAGAAGGATTTCGAGAAAGCCGGCAAGGCCCTCAAGGACGCCTCGAAGACCCAGATCTTCAATCCGCTCGACCCGCGCGTGCAGGAATTGATGAAGGCCATCGAGGAAAAGCGCGCGCCCTCCGAAGCCGTGCTGGAAAAGGGCCCGCCGGTGGCCGGCACCGTCGCCGGGCAGTACGTTTTCGCGCCGGGCAAGCCTTCGGTGCTCGAGCCGGAGGCGCCCGTGGGCGCGCAGGCCAGCGCCCAGCCGGTGCCGGTGCAGCCCACGCCCATCCCGGTGGCCCCGCCGCCGAAGTTTGAGCCGGAGAAGCCCGCTCCCGGCAAGCCCGAAGTGAAGCCGGCCGCGCCCCCGGCCAAGCCGCCGGTCGAGGAGCCCAAGAAGGCCAAGCCCGCGGTCGAAGAACCCCCGAAGAAACCGGCGGTCGAGGAGCCCAAGAAGGCCAAGCCCGCGGTCGAAGAACCCCCGAAGAAACCGGCGGTCGAGGAACCGAAGAAGGCCAAGCCCGCGGTCGAAGAGCCTCCGAAGAAACCGGCCGTCGAAGAACCGAAGAAGCCTCCGCTCGAGGAAAAGAAGAAGAAAAAGAGCCCGGTGATGATGATCGCCATCGCCGCCGTGGTGGTGCTCGGCGCTTTCGGCGCGTGGAAGTTCATTGTCAGCAGCGGGGGCGGGCCGACCACCGAGCAGCAACAGACGCTCGCCACGGCGCAGTCGCTCTATGGCGAACGCAAGCTCGATCAGTCTCTGGCGGAATACCAGAAGCTTGCGGCGCTGAACAACACCGACGTCACCGCCAAGATCACCGAAATCCAGGGCATCCTGAAAAAGGAAGCGGACGCCATCGCCGCCGGCCAGGCCGCCCTCAAGAGCAAGGACTTCACCACGGCCAAGGCCAAGTTCCAGGAAGCCATCAACGCCAACGGCATGCGCCGCTCCGAAGCGGAGTCCGGCTTGAAGACAGCCAATAGCCTGGCGGACGGCGCCGACCCGCGCGTCCTTTCGCAGCAGGCCTATTCACGGGCGCAAAGCGCCATGAAGTCCCGCGATTGGGCCCGCGCCATCACCAACTTGGACGAAGTCATTGGCTACGGCCAGGCCGAGGCCGCCCGCGCCCAGTCCGACCTGCAAACCGCGCGGACCCGCCAGCAGGAGAAAACGGCTTACGACGAGGGCGTCCGCCTGATGGCCAGCAGTAAGGATGCCGCCAAGGCCAAGCTGGAAGAAGTCATCAAGATGAATGGCCTCTTGAGGAATGATGCGCAAACCCAACTGGACGTTTTGAATACGCAAAACGTGGATGCCGCCCGCGCTGCGCTCGTCCGGCAGGCGGAAGGTTACATCAGCAGCGGCAACCTGCCCGAGGCCCGGCAGTTGCTCCCGCAAATCGAGCAGCTCAACGGCCGCAACGAAGCCGCGACATTGCGCGGCCGCATTGATTCCGCCGAACAGAGCTATTACAACGGCCTGGCCGGCCGCGTCGTCACCGCGCGCAACGCCAAGAACGACGGCGACCTGCGCGATTTGCAGGCCCAGCTCCGCACCCTGGCCAGCAGCCAGAGCTCGCAAGCCTCCAACGCCAACACCCTGGCCGGCCAGATCGACACCTTCTTGAAAGAAATCGCCGACGATAGGCAGCGCACCCTCGACCAGCAGCGGGCCGCGGCCCTGGCCCAGGAGCAAACCAACTTCGATAACGCCGTCCGCGCCTTCAATACCGCCGTCACCGGCAAGAACAAGAACGCGCTCGAAGGCCCTGTCACCACCGCATTCACTTCGATCATGAACGCCGGCGGCGGCAAAGCCGGCGAAGCCCGCGACTACGTCACCTCCAAAATCCCCGACGCCCTCAAGGTCTTCGCTGAGCGCCCGTGCTTGACTTTCGTTCCAGTAGGCGCAGGGACCGCTGGAGGTGTCAGTCAGACCTTCAAGGCCGGCGACACGGTTCCCTCCGGTCAGTTGGACACCAAGCCTGCATGGACGTCCTGCAAGCCTTATCCCCAACTCTCAGCGCAGACCGGAATCCTCATTAAGATCGATGAGGGCGGGAACGTGACGGACGTGACTCCCCGCTTGGGTACAGCGGCCGACTTCGCCGCCGCAAAGGCCGCCGTGATGCAATGGAAGATCACTCCACCGCCCACATGGAAGGGCATCGGAGTAAAAACGACTACGCCGCTTGACATGAAGCCGTAGTTTGTTTGACTTGAAGGAAGGAAGGCACCGGCCCACCGAGGTCACTGCCACTGATCACTGACCACCACCCTCCAGCCACTCGCCGCTAACCACTGATCACTTCTTCGCCTCAATCGGCACCGGCCCCTTCAGGATGGCCGTCGAAGTGTCGGCGCCCTCCAGCTTGGCATGACGCCAGTCCGTCTCCCGCAGCACGGCGACGTTCAGGTCGGCGCCGCGGAAGTCCGCGCCGTCCACGTTCGACGCGCGGAAATTCGTCCCGCGCAGGTTGGCGCGATGGAGGATCGCGCCGCTCAAGTCCACCCGGAACAATTCCACGCCGCTCACCTGCGCTTCGGTCAGGTCCGCGCCGCTGAAGTTCGATTCGGTCAGGTCGCAATTGCGCAGGTCGGCGCCGCGCAAGGTGGCCCCGCTGAGGTTGGCGCGGGTCAGCTTGGCCGCGCGCAGGTTCGCGCCTTCGAGCGACGCGCTTTGCAGAATGGCGTCGGTCAGGTTGGCCTGCTGCAAGTCGGCCTGGCTCAGGTCCGCGCCGGACAAATCCGCGCGCGCGCCGCCCGGCTCGCGCCGCACGAACCGCTCATGCGCCGCCAGGACTTCGTCCAGCCGCCGCCCCTGGTGCGCGATCTTCTTCGGCTTCCGCAGTCCCCACATGGGTTGTGCAGGACAGGCTTGCAGCCTGTCCATCTTTCATTCCTCCCCGCGCCGCATTTTACATCAGCCTGCTTCAGCCTAAGCGGGGGGCTCGCTGGGAAAAAAGTCAAGCGACGACGCAGAGGCGCAGGAGGACGCTGAGTCTCGCAGAGGAGCCCGCGCAGCAAGCTGGGCGCAATCCGGGCGGGAGCAGGCTCCCGCACTCCGCGGGGCTAGTCGTTGGTGATTTGCGGCGATAGGCTGGTCTCGCGAATGGGGATGTAATGCTTCATCCACTCCTCGTGCGCGGGGTGCTCGGCGTAGAGGTCCACCGCGGCGCGGTCCTTGAACTCGATGACGAACGCCGCGTGGTAATCGCGCGGCGCGATGCGCGCCGTCTTGATCCAGATGTTTTTGATGCCCGGGATTTGCCCGGCCATTTTCTTCACGCCCTCGATGGCCTTCTGCCGGTCGGCCTCCGACGCGTCCTCCTTCCACTTCACCACCACCACGTGGATGATGCTCTTGGGCATCCCGAACTTGCTGGCAGCCTGCCCGGCCGCATAGCCCGCGCCCACCAGGCCGGAGGCCAGCGCCAGGCCCATGACTCGACGAAGTCCTGCTCTGTTCACGATTCCTTCCTCCCCATCAAAGTGCGCGGCCCACTGCGCGCTGCGCCTGCGGGCGCCAGCCTCATCCTGTGAACCGGTTCTCTTTCATCAGACGCGCGGGCGCAGCCCTTTGATGCGCGCGCGACGTTGCGCATCGGTGCGCGTGGCCCGCGGTTCCCGCTCGACAGCAACCGACGTTGGGCCCATTATACGTTGCTCGCGGGCGCGGCGTGCCACAGCCACACATGGCTGTGCCCTTCGGGTCGAAGCCCTCCAGGGCGGGTCTTTAGACTGGCTGGTGCGGCAGCGCCCTGCGGAAGAACGCAACAGGCCAGTGCGCCTGGGTCACGGGGAGGGAACATGAAGGACTCGAAGGGCGCGGCGCTGATCACCGGGGGCACCGACGGCCTGGGGCGCGCCGCCGCGTTGCACCTGGCCGCGCTGGGCTACCGCGTCTTTGCCGGGGGGCGCAGCGAAGAGAAGTTGAAGCAGCTCGCGGCCATGGTGCGAGAGCGCAACCTGCCCATCGAGACGATGACCATGGACGTGTGTGACGACGTTTCCGTGGATCGGGCCGTGGCCGCCGTCGAGCGCGCCGCCCCGCTCGACGTCCTCCTCAACAACGCCGGCATCGCCATCAGCGCGGTGATGGAAGAAATCACGCTGGAGGACCTGCGCCGGCAGTTCGAGACCAACTTCTTCGGCGTGGTGCGCGTCACCCAGCGGGTGTTGCCGGCCATGCGGGCGCGGGGGCGCGGCCGCATCCTCAACATGAGCTCCATCAGCGGCAAAGTGTCGTGGCCGGTGTTCGGACCGTACAGCGCGAGCAAGTTCGCGCTCGAAGGCATGAGCGACGCCCTGCGCCTCGAGCTGCACCCCTTCGGCATCCACGTGGCGCTCATCGAGCCCGGCTACATCCCCACGGGGATGAATGACACGGCGGCGCTGCTGAGCGACGCCTACCGTCAAGGCGCCGCCACCAGCCCCTACGCCCGCGTGTATCAAGCCATGCTGAAGCAGTGGAAGCAGGTGACCAGCGAGCCCAAGTACACGCCGGAAGACTGCGCGCGGGTCATCCAGCGGGCCATCGAGGACACGCCGCCGCGGCCGCGCTACACCGTCACGCGCCGGGCCCGCGAGCTGGCGCTGGCCAAGCGCATCTTCTCCGATGCGTTCCTCGACCGCCGGGCATTGCAAGCCCTGGGCCTGTGGGAACGGGATAAGGCCTCTGGCTAGGCGTCGTCGCGCAAGGCCAAATGCGCAGCCAGGCCGCCTCCGATGTCCATCGCGGTGTGTACCACGGGCGCGATCAGCGACCCGGTGGCGACATACAGGGCCATGGCCAGCCCCCAGCCAGCCCCGCGCGGATTCCCCCGGAGGCCCCTTGGTATGCGTGGCCGGTTCCAAAGACCAGGACAGCCAGCGCCGCCGCCGGCCAGTAAGGAATGTACGCGTTCAGGTACCACAGCAGAAAGGCGCGGTAGTCCCTCCTGGCGCGGGGGACGGAGCCGCGGGAGGGTTAGGCGCGAAAACGACCGGACACGCATAGGGGGACACCGGGGCGGCTACGACAGTTCGTCCTTCTCGGCGGGTGAGACCTTGTCCGGCTCGGCCCGGCTGATGTACTCCTTGATGCGCCGCCGGTCAGCCGCTTCCAGGTGGGTGAACTCGATGCCCATGCCCTGGCCCGGGTCCACACGGCGCACCATGCCCTGCACCAGGATCACCTGGTTGTCCGCCAGACGCAGCTTGAGTTCCACGGGCTGGCCGCGCTGCAGCGGGCGCGGGTCCATCAGGTACAGGCCGCTGGTGCTCAGGTCGCGGACGTGCGGGCTGGGGGCCACGTACTCCACGCGGATGATGCCGTCGGTGACGCGCGCATCCAGCCGCCGTTCCCGGTCCCGGTCGGACATGGCCGGAGTGTAGGACAGACCTGCGGCCCTGTCCACCCTTTCCTGCGCTCGGCCCAGGCGGCGGGCGGCCGGGTGGCGCCGCTAGCGGGTGAGTTTCACGGTGACGTCGTAATACTGCGCGCCGCCGGCGTCGCGCGCGGCGTGGACATGCACAATCTGGAACTTGCGCCCGCGCAGCCCGTTCACGTTGCGCGTGAGCAGCTCATGGGCGCGCCGCTCGAAGAAGGCGTTGCCGGGATGGGTGGGCTCCATCAACGGCGCGGCGATGCGGAAAGTGCGCGTGGCCGCGGCGGGGTTGTCGCCGACCTGCTCGATCGACGCGCTGCCGACGGTGGCGGCGGGGGGCGCCGCGCTCATCTCCGGGCGGTCGTGGAACCAGGCCCGCGGGGTGAGGAACACGAAGCCCACCACGGCCAGCACCATCAGGTCGTAGGGCACGCTGCCGCGGTCGTAGTCCCAAAAGAGGGTGCGCGAAAGGAAGCGCCACAGGATGCGCATCAGTGCCCGCCCGCCTCCGCGCTCACGCCGTCCACAATCACCCCGTCGCGCATGTGCACCACGCGCGAAGCGTACAGGGCCGCCTCCGGGTTGTGGGTGATCATCACAATGCTCTGCTGGAACTCGCGGTTCAGGTCGCGGAGCATGCCCAGCACCACGTCGGAGTTCTTCGAGTCCAGGTTGCCGGTGGGCTCGTCGGCCAGCAGGATCTTGGGCTCGTTGATGATGGCCCGCGCCAGGGCCACGCGCTGCTGTTCCCCGCCGCTCATCTCCGATGGCTTGTGCTTCAGGCGGCCTTTCAGCCCGAGCATTTCGGTAATGACCTCGAAGCGGTGGGGATCGAAGCCGTTGCCGTGGATGTGCTGGGCGATGGCGATATTGCCGTAGGCGTCCAGCGTGGGCAGCAGGTTGAAGCGTTGGAAGACGAAGCCCACCTTGTGGCGGCGCAGCTTGGTGCGTTCCGCGTCGGAGAGCGCCGTCAGGTCGTTGCCGTCCACCAGCACGCGCCCGCGCGTGGCCCGGGCCATGCCGCCCATGACGTACAGCAGCGTGGACTTGCCGCAGCCGCTGGGACCCATCACGGCCACGAACTCGCCGGGCAGCACTTCGAAGTTCACCCCGGAAAGCGCGTTGACCTCGAGCCTGCCGGCCCGGTAAACCTTCCACACCTCCTCGGTCTTGATGATCCGTTCCAAGTTGGCTGCGCGCGGGGGCTCGCTGGCCGCCACGATTCTCGCTTTCCGTGGCGGGATCACCCGCCCTGCTCCGGTAAGGACCCGAGCCCGATCCCGCTCGGGCCCCCAGTCTCATTTCTGGGGCTATTGTAGCCCCGTTTGGGGGCGCGTGCCAGCGCCCGGGTGGTCCGCCGCTGCCGAACCTGCCCCCAGGGGCCGGCCCGCGGAGGGGCTTGACTCTCACCCCACGGCCTGCTATACATAGCATAACTATGCCTGAGAGGCCGGACATGCCGCAGGGCGCGCTGGGCCTGCTGATCCTGCGCGTGCTGCAGGGCGGGCCGCTGCACGGCTACGCCATTGCGCGGCGCATCCATGCGCTGTCGTGCGAAGTGCTGGAAGTGGAGGAGGGCTCGCTCTATCCCGCGCTCCAGCGCCTGCTGCTGAAAGGCTGGGCCACCGCTGGGTGGGGCGAATCGGAGACCGGCCGCCGGGTGCGTTTTTACCGGTTGACGGCGGCGGGCCGCAAGCAATTGGACGCCGAAATGCAAGACTATGCCCGCGTGACCCGGGCCATTCAGGCCGTGTTGCGAACCGCGTGAACGACATGGGCCAACTCTGGCGCCGCATCCGCTACCTCCTGGCCCGCCGGCGGCACGACCGCGAGCTGGCCGAGGAGATGGCTGCGCACCGCGAGATGCTCGAACGCGACGGGCACGCCCGCTTCGGCCACCCGCTGCTGTTGCGTGAGGACGCCCGCGAAGCCTGGGGCTGGATGTGGCTCGACCGCCTCCAGCAAGACCTGGCCTACGGCGCGCGCATCCTGCGGCGCAGCCCGGGCTTTGCCCTTTCCGCGGTGGCCATTCTGGCGTTAGGCATCGGCGTCAACCTGGCCGCCTTCCACCTGCTCAACTTCATGGTATTCAAGCCGTTGCCGGTCCGGGACCCGGACTCTATCGTCAGCTTCACCCGCGCCTCGCCCCGGTTTTCCGCTTCGTCGGTGCCCTACCCGGCGGTGGAATTTTATCGCCGCCACAACACTCCGCTTTCCGCCGTGATGGTCACTGCGCCGGCGGTGCTGACGCTTGGCCGCGACTTCACGAATCCGATTTCAGCCGAGTTTGTCACCGCCAATTTCTTCACCGAGCTGGGCGCGATCCCGGCCTATGGCCGCGGGCTCGACCCCGGCACCGACGGCCAACCCGGGGCCGAACCGGTGGCCGTGTTGAGTTACGGCTTCTGGCAAAGCCGCTTTGGCGCTGACCCGCGCATCGTGGGAACGACGATTCAACTGAACCGCAAGCCGGTCACGGTAGTTGGCGTCGCGCCGTACGACTTCATGGGCCTGAACGCGGATCTCACCGCGGTGTGGCTGCCCATCACCAGCCATCCCTACCTCGTCCAGGGCAGCAACCTGCTCACCGAGTTCCGCATGAACTCGGTGCGCATGTTCGGGCGGCTGAAGCCCGGCGTGACCATGCCGCAGGCGGAAGAAGCGCTGAAGCCGCTGGTGGCGGAGATGCACCGCCAGCATCCGGATTTCTTCCAGAAGGAGGAATACCTGGCCGTGCGGCCGGGCGGGTACCTGGCGGACTTGAACAACGCGCCGCTGCCCATTCTCGGCCTGTTTGCCGCACTGGTGTTGCTGATCCTGGTAGTGGCCTGCGCCAATCTGGGTAGCCTGATGCTGGCCCGCGCCGTGACGCGCGAACGGGAGATAGCCATCCGCGTGTCCATCGGCGCGGGACGCGGGCGAATCATCCGGCAGTTGCTCACCGAGAGTGTTCTGCTGGCTGCGCTCGGCGCCACGGCGGGCATGGGCGCGAGCGCGCTCATGATTCAGTTCTTCATTTTAGTTCTGGGTTTGCCGGGCTTGTACCGCTTTGCCGTGGATATGCGCGTGTTTCTGGTGGCCCTGGGACTGACGTTTCTGGCCACGCTTTCTTTCGGGCTGGCGCCCGCGCTGCAGGCGGCGCGCCCAGGGCATCGGGCGCATCGCGCACGGCGTGTCCTGATCGCAGCGCAAGTAGCGGCGAGTTGCGTCCTGTTGATCGTGTCTGGGTTGATGGTGCGCAGCCTGCGCATCGCGCTGGGAACCCATCCCGGCTTCGAGTACGAGCGCGCCGTGACCTTGGACCCGGTGCTGGGCCTGCATGGGTACAAGGGGGAAGCCGCCGCGGGCTACCTGGAGGAGCTGCGGAACCGTATCCTGCGCATCCCGGGCGTGGAGTCCGCGGCGCTTTGCACCATGCCGCCCTTCGCTGGCCGCGTCTCTGTAACGAGTTCTCAGGAGCCTCGGCCGTGGAGCGCGCATGGCAACGACGTGGATCCCAACTATTTCCGCACCATGGAGATTCCGCTGCTCCGCGGGCGTAACTTCGTCCCCGGCGAAAAAAGGGATAAGGCCATTGTAAGCGAGACCCTGGCGCGCAACCTGTGGCCGGGCGAAGACCCGCTGGGCAAAACACTCGACGATGAAACCGTCGTCGGCGTGGTCGGTCGGGCGCGCACCGTGGCCATGGCTCAGACGGACTTCGAGGTGTATTACCCGCTGCAATCGCGGGACGCCCAATCCGCCGTCTTGCTGGTGAAGACGGCGGGGCCCCCCGAAGCTCATGTGGATTCCCTGCGCTCAGCGGCGCAGGCCCTCGACCCAAAGGTTATGCCGGCCGTGACACTGATGAAGGAATCCTACCGGCGGCGCATGCAGTCGGCTGGGCGAGGCGCGATAGTCGTTTCTGTGATGGGCCTGCTGGCGGCCCTGCTGGCGGCGACGGGCGTGTACGGCTTGGTGGCTTACGCCGTATCGCAGCGGCAAAAAGAAATCGGCATCCGCGTGGCCCTGGGCGCGCCGCGCGCGCACATCCTGACGCTGGTGCTGCGCCAGTTCTACAAGCCGGTGGGCGCGGGCATCGCCATCGGCATGGCCTTTGCCGCGGGGCTCTCCGCCGCGTTGCGCAGTCTGCTCTTCGGCATGAGCCATCTGGACCCGCTGAGCTACGTCCTGGCGGTGATTTTCTTTCTCATGCTGGCCGGCGCCGCCGCGCTGGTCCCCGCGCGCAAGGCCCTCCGCGTGGACCCGATGGTGGCGCTGCGCCACGAGTAAGTCATGGCCCTTCGGGTCACAACGGAGGATGAGAATGGAGTCGAGCCGCGCTAAGTTGGCACTGGCTGAGCTGGCGCGAGAGGTCG